>Ga0315285_10000222_pt1 | contig 56267 bp, 70 predicted proteins | sample YL17G09_36_MG_FD_203698 | JGI IMG/M metagenome (GOLD analysis project Ga0315285, IMG submission 203698) | Sediment microbial communities from Yellowstone Lake, YNP, Wyoming, USA - YL17G09_36 | ecosystem: Environmental > Aquatic > Freshwater > Lake > Sediment | place: USA: Wyoming | collected... | reverse complement strand
AAGTCGTGACTGTACCGAAAGATATATCGAGAGAAGAAGCAAAAAAAATACTTCAAAAGAATAAAATCGAGAAACTTTTAGTCACGGGTAAATACGGAAACCTTGAAGGTTTAATGACAGTTAAAGATGTAATGAAAAAGGATAATTTCCCGAATGCAACAAGAGATACTGAAGGTAGGTTGATGGTTGGTGCGGCGATAGGTGTAGGGGAATTAGAAAGAGTTGATTTGTTGTGCAAAGTCGGCGTGGATGTTATAGTTGTGGATTCTGCTCATGGTCATTCTAAAAGAGTTCTTGATACTGTCAAGCAAGTTAAAAAAAATTTTGACATAGATGTAATTGGCGGTAATGTAGTAACTGCTAAAGGAACAGAGGATTTGATATCTGCTGGCGCAGATGCAGTTAAAGTTGGTCTAGGTTCTGGTTCTATTTGTACAACACGAATCGTTACAGGTGTTGGTATACCTCAAGTAACTGCGATAGAGATGTGCAGTGAAATTGCGGACAAATATAAAATTCCAATTATATCGGATGGTGGTATAAAACAATACGGTGATATACCTAAAGCAATCGCTTCTGGAGCGTCATCTGTCATGATAGGAAGTTTATTGGCTGCAACGGAAGAAGCTCCCGGAAAGAAAGTACTTCTTGGGGGTAGATTGTATAAGGAATACAGAGGCATGGGTTCAGAAGCAGCTTTAGAAGCTAGATATGGTCCTGGTCGTTATTTCCAAGATGAAAAAGGTAAGACTGTTCCAGAAGGTGTTGAAGGTTTAGTTGATTTTATTGGTTCTGTTTCAGAAGTGTTACATTATATGGTAGGTGGATTGAAACATTCGATGGGATATGTTGGCGTGAAAACTATAGAGGAATTAAGGAAAAAAGCTGTTCTGATTAGAGTGAGCAGCAGCGGTCTAAGAGAAAGTCATCCTAGCATAAAAATAACAAAAGAACCGAGAAATTATAAGTCATATTGATAGTTTTTTATTAGATAAAAATAAATTCAATTTATGGCACTTGATAAAAGAGTTCCTTTAATTGTTATTGCGTTAATATTAATTTTACTTGGATCTGCAGGCATAATAAGCATCATAATTATTTTTCTAGGAATTGCAATATTCTTCTCGGCAATATTGAAAAAAATTTTCTCGATAATCTTGGTTTGGATTATTATAATAATTTTAATATTAGTCGTTCTTTACATACCCTTCTAAATCAAACTCTGTTTTTGAACCTATTTTTATTTCATGTCTATCTACAAAATTAGCATTGACTTCGAGTACATACAAAACTTTTTCTTTTGGTTGATAAGATTGGCAAGATATTCTGCATGGCTGAGCATTTTTTGTTATATCGACTACTTCTTTTCCTGAATTGATCCATATCATATCTATTGGCATGCTCATGTTCATCATCCAGAATGAATAATAATCCTCTTTATCAAAAATGAAAAGCATGCCTTCATTTTCTGGCATATTTTTCCTGAACATTAAACCTTTCATGCGTGTTAGAAAAGTATCTGCTATTTCTGCTCTAACTGTCGTATCTCCAATTTTTACGTTAATGAGTTTTGAAGATTTTCTAAAAATCAGGAATAAAATTATTACAAGAATTGTTAATATCAAAATTATTAGTTCAAATTTCATGATGACACTAATATATTATTCTTAGTTAAACCTTTATTTTAAGAAGGCAAATTTAAATTTATGTGGAGAAAAAAATCCATACTCTTGGCAATGATTATAACTATTTTTATTACGCAAAATATCTGTTTCGCAGCATACAAAATGGAACTGAAAGTTCACAAACTCGAATTGACGATCATGCAAGGTGGACAAAATAGCACTAATATAAGAGTTCATAGTCTGAATAATGAAACTTTAATATTTGTGATTTTGAAATTCGATAAACCTAGCAATCTATTGGCAACTGTTTCTCCGACTGAATATACTGATTTTTTTGCAGGTTCTACTGTTAATTTTTTCGTTACATTTTCGGCGAATCAAACATTAAAAAATGGTACTTATATTGTCAAGGTTTCGTCGATAACTGGAGATAAAATTGAAAGTGGGAAATATAATATCACCTTGAATGTTTTGTACAATCCTGATTTAGCAAATCTTACTACTTCTACGACTTCTACTTCAAAAACAACATCAACTATAAAACCTGGAAATGTAACCAGCACGAAACCGCAAAATACAACAACCACAGCATTAATAGAAATGACTAAAAAGCAGGGATTTAAAAAAGAATATCTGCTAATATTATTAGTTATAGTCGTGGGACTTTTTGTAATACCATTTATAACCTTTAAAAAATAATATTATTATGGTGTTAAAATGCCAAGACGTTTTAAGAAAAAAACCTTAAGGAATAGAGTAAGAAGAGTTAGAAGAAGATTAAAAAGTGAAGATAGACTCTAATTTTCGATTGATTTATCTATTTTACCCCGAATATATTTTTAGGTAGAAAAAATGATAATAGCTGCTACTGGAGATATTCATTCACCCAGATATTTTGAGTTGTTTGTGAAATCGATAGAAGATCTTCATGTAAATCCTGATTTATTTTTATTAGCAGGTGATGTGATTAATAGAGGCAAGGTAGATGAATACCAAAAAGTAAGCAATGTATTCTTCGGTAAGATTAATTGCCCGATAGTTGCTTGTTTTGGAAATAGTGAATTTGGACCAGAAACAAGAGTTTTGATAGAAAATCAAATAACAGACATAAAATTTGTTAATGACGAAAGTTTAGTTCTAGAAATTCAGGGCAAATCTGTAGGAATAGTTGGCAGTCTCGGCAGCTTGGATAGGCCTACAATCTGGCAGAGAAATAATAAACCTGGAATTATGGAAGAATATAAGAATAGAATTGGTTTGATAGATAATCTTTTAGCAGAGTTAAAAGCTGATTTTAAAATTTTATTAATACATTATACACCAACTTACAGAATTCTAGAAGGGGAAAATCCTAGAATTTTCCCAGAATTGGGTTCTAACGATTATGAAAAGATATTGGCAGAAAGAAAACCAAATTTGGTCATAACTGCGCATTCGCACAGGGGATCGAAAGAAGCATGGATAGATACAATTCCAATCTTCAATGTATCCTTGCCTGTAAACAATGAAATAGTTGTCATCGATACTGAGAAAAGTTTAAAACCTGGATTAGAGAAGTTTTTAGGGTAATCTTATATTTTTAAGTTTCAAATTCCTATTCTATTTATTTAAGGTGTTTTCGTGGAAATCGTACCTAAAATTACAGAAAAGGCATGGAACCCAGAACTAGAGAAAAAAATCCGAAAATTATGGAATGATAAAAAAATCTATGCTTTCAACGTAAATTCGAAGAAAAAAATATTCGTAATAGACACACCACCACCTTACCCATCTGGTAAACCGTGGCATATTGGTGCAGCAGCTCATTATTCTCAAATAGATATGATTGCTAGAACTGCAAGAATGATGGGATTGGAAGTATACTTTCCGATAGGAATAGACAGGAATGGATTACCCGTTGAAATCTACACTGAAAAGAAATACAACATAAGCATACATGAAACACCAAGAGAAAAATTCATAGAATTATGTAGGCATGCTTTGGATGACCTAGAAGCAGAAATGATCGGTATAATGAAGAATATGGGAATGAGTGGTGATTTTGATAATTACTATCGTACTGATTCTGAAGAATTCAGGAAAATGACTCAATCAACTTTCATTGAATTGTGGAATAGAAATTTAGTATACGAAGACACAAGACCGAACAATTATTGCATTGATTGTGGAACTACGATTGCAGATGCTGAAATAGAGTATGAAGATTTACCCACAGAACTTATTCATATAAAATTCAAAGTGAAAGAAACTGGAGAAGATATAATAATAGCAACAACTAGACCAGAATTATTATGTTCATGTCAGAGTGTTTTGTTCAATCCAAAGGACAATAGATACACAAATCTAAAAGGCAAACATATAATAGTTCCTGTCTATGGGAGAGAAGTTCCTATATTTGCACATCCTTATGCTAAAGAAGAATTTGGATCTGGCTTAGTCATGATATGTTCTTACGGAGATTATTCAGATGTTAGAATATTCAGAGAATTAAAATTGAATGAAATAATAGCAATAAACATAGAAGGAAAAATGGGAAAAAACGCTGGTAAATATGCTGGATTGCCAATAAAAGAAGCGAGAAAGAATATAATAAAAGATTTGGAAAATTCTGGATTAATTGTTAAGAAAGAAAAAATAATGCATAGAACTCCGATATGTTACAGAAGTAAAACACCGATTGAAATAATACCAATGAAAGAATATTACGTAAAACAATTGGACTTCATCGATAAAATAAGGGAAATCGTAAATAAAATGACATTTCATCCTGAAAGACACAAGCAAATTCTTTTAGATTGGATTGATTCTATTACAATAGACTGGCCGGTTTCTAGAAGAAGATATTATGGAACTGAAATCCCTGTTTGGTATTGTAAGAATTGTGGAAAGGCATTAGTGCCAGAACCAGGAAAATATTATAGGCCATGGAAAGAAAATCCACCATTTAAAAAATGTCCAAGTTGTAAATCAGAAAAAGGTTTTGAAGGCGATGAAAGAACTTTTGATACATGGATGGATTCTAGCATTTCACCTCTGTTTATTGCACATTATAAAAAAGATGAAAAATTCTTTAAGAAAACTTATCCTTCAACAATTAGGACTCAAGCTAAAGATATTATCAGGACTTGGTTGTACTATACGATTCTCAGATGTTATCACTTAACGGAAAAATCTCCATTCAAACATGCGTGGATAATGGGATATGGTGTAGATGGAAAAGGAGAAAGAATGAGTAAGTCTAAAGGCAATGTTGTTGATCCAATTCCGATACTAGAAAAATTTGGCGGTGACATATTCAGGTTTTGGAATGCTTCTGAATCTAGCTTAGGTTCTGATTTTAGATATTCTGAAGAAAAAATTAGTGGGTCATCAAAATTCTTGACAAAACTTTGGAACATTTCTAGGTTTATTTCATCTTTTCCACAAGCAGATAAAGTAGAATTAATTGAGTCTGATAAATGGATATTGTCAGAACTAAGTGAACTTATTAAAAAATGTATGATTGGTTTTGAAAATTTTGATTTCTTCATACCAGCAAATGCGATAAGAGAATTTACTTGGAATTTATTTGCAGCTCATTATATTGAAATGGTTAAGTCTAGAGCATATGGAGAAGGGTTTAACGAGAAAGAACAAAAGGCTGCCTGGTATACTTTACATCTAGTACTGAAAACTCTGCTTAAACTATTAGCACCTATCACACCTTTCATCAGCGATTATGTTTGGATGGAACTTTATGGAAAAGAAAGCATACACAAAGAAAATTTTTCAAAAACAGAATGGAACTATGGTCTTGAAAAGTTGACAGAAAAATTGACTGACTTTAACATGAAAGTGTGGAAAGAGAAAAAGGATAAAGGTCTAAGTTTGAAGACCGAGATTGAAATAGAAATACCAAAAGAATTGAAAATATTTGAGAAAGATTTAAAAAAAATGCATAAAATCAAGAGTTAAAACATAAACGAATTATTAATTCAAAAAATAGAATGGTTTAAAGGCAAGGTTTAATTCCTATTCTGTTCAAATTTTTATGGGTTTGAATGGTTGTATATTCTAAAAAATTCTCACCATTAGATTTTATACGAGAAGTAAGAAATAGAAATGATTTTTTGATAATAATAGGAAGAATTTTAGAGAGATGTCCTTATTCCGCCGATGGTACTTATGAGGGGGTTAAACCCGCAAAAGCTTCAGAATTAATGAAGGGATTTAGTCATTCACAATATACGGGTTATAAAGAATTGGCAATCAAACTTGGATTGATAATAGCACAAAACGGAGGATTTATCAGAACTGATGATGGACAGAGCGTTCTCAACGACCTTTATCATATAGGCACAGTATTTCAAAAAAATAATAACTCAAATAATGGACATAAAAACACTTCTCATAATTTAAAATAAATTTTTTATACTGTCAATCACACAAAATTAGAATGGAAGAAGGAATTAAAGTTGGTATAAAAGAAGGTTTTAAATTTTGTCTTGATCTGGCAAAAATTATAGTCCCTGTCACTTTTACATTCGCTATACTTAAGGAAACAGTTATATTCAAACAAATTACAGAATAATTCTTAATTACTCGTAACGTAATGCTTCAACTGGTTGTAAACTAGCTGCTCTCCTTGCAGGAATTAAACCGGATATAGCCCCTATAAAAACAGAAAATCCTATGGAAAATAAAACTAAATCAGGTGTGATGACTGCTAAATTTCCTCCCACCCCACCTCTTCCCCCAATTCCCGCTATTCTAACTCCAAGTTCAGAAATCGTACCGGCAGCAATAAACCCTAGAAAAACACCTATCAATCCCCCCATGAAACCAATCATCGCAGATTCTAATAAAAACAATTTCATTATCTCAAAGTTCGTAGATCCCAAAGCCTTCAGAGTTCCAATCTGTCTTGTTCTTTCCATTACAGACATGAACATGGTGTTTGCTATACCTATAGCACCTACCAACAAGGATATAGCAGCTATACCAGTGAGGAATAAGTTCAGTGTTCCCATCACACTTGAAATCGTTGTTTGAATTTGTTGAGCAGATGTAATTGTGAAATCTCTTGTATTTTCTGTTTCATGTCTGGAAAGCAGTAATCTTTCTTCCGTAATGTTTGTAATTTCGTTGACTAATCCTGGGTCTGCTACTTTAATTTGTATAGATGAGAACTGGTTTACTCGTATATTCGTAATGATTGTTCTCGCTGCGTTTATTGGCATGAAAATCGTGTTGTCAGTTCCTCCACCACCAAAACCTCCAGATGCCTTTAATATACCAACAACACTAAACATTTTTCCTTCGATGTTTATTTGCGTGTTTATTAAGAGTGGCTTTTTGAACATATCTTGTGCAACCCCATTTCCAATGATTATAACATTTTCATCACTTGGTGTCAGATATCTGCCTGATTCTAATTCAGAAGTTGTCATTTCTCTCCAAGCCAGTGGATCAACTCCCTGGACTGATACAGAAGCGCTTTGTCCCAAGTAGGTGATGTCAGACCTCTGAGAGATTATACCATTTACGAATTGAACCCCAGAAACGGATTTTATAATTTGGATATCTCTGTTTGTCAAATTTTGAGTTATAGTTGTAGCCTGACTTCTGCCTTCGAAACCACCACCGAAGCCACCACCGAAAGCTCTCTCAATTCCAGGGGAAATGGTAATAATATCTGCACCCAAACCACCTAATTGAGATGTTATGGCTTGTCGCGTACCTGATCCTATAGATATTATAGAGACAACCGCTGCCACACCGATAACTATTCCTAAAATAGTCAGCCAACTCCTTAATCCCCTATGTGACAGGCTATTCATAGAGAGTTTTATTATATCGTTCAATTTCATTTCTTCTTCCTTCTTCTTCTAAATCTGAATATTGCCACTATTACGATTATTCCAACTACACCTATTCCTATGTAAATAAGACCGCCACTAGGTATCTGTAATTGACTGCTTTGAGTTGTTGATCGTGTTCTTGTACCTGTTCCTGTTATTCCACTCGTATCTAACCTAACTTCCTTTTGAATAGTTCTTCTTATGCCAAGTGTGTCTGTATAAGAGATTTCAACAGCAAGATTTCCACTTCCAAACATAGAGTTGTTGAATGCTGTTTTGTTAAATGATCTATTTAGTGGTATGTTTCCCCCTCTACTAGAGATATTAGCAATGCCCGTATTCGATGTTACCTGAAAACTTACAAGTGTATAATCCCCAGCGTTTAGGTTACCAATAACGCTAGCAGAAGTCCCAGTTACTCCGAAATTCTGTTGGTCAGGAATTCTCACAATCACAGAATATGCATCGTTTGCTCCTATGTTAGCTACCGCTAACGTTGTGGAATCTGCTGTTGAATCCTGTACAACTACATCCATATCCGTTCGTGGGTTTGATATTGTTATATTGAATTTGTTTGTAAGTGTATTACCATTGTTGTATCTGCATTCTGCTCTTATTTCATTCTCACCGTTTATTGCATCTTTATCTACTCTTACTTTATATTTTATCAAAAAACCGTTTTCATCAGTTTGCAGTCCTTTTATTGTGCCAAGTTCTGCAGTAGCGCTTACGCCAGTATCTAGGGAGAATGGATATTCAGGCAATAATTTAAAAACTACATTTTCTGCATTATCAGTCCCCCTATTTTCGACTTTGAACAACAAGTTTACATAATCACCAGGATCGGCTGGATATGGATCTTGATTGACAAGAGTCATTTTTAAAGAGACTACATTAGTGGAAACTGTGCCTGAGCCTATTTTAATAATATCTGTAGTTGCACCTTTCACTGAGTTTATGAATAAAATGCCTACTAAAATAAGTAGGAATAATAGTTTTTTCATTTTTTAACCTCCTTCTACAATTTTTCCATCTTTCAGATGAATAGTTCGTTCAGCATATTTTGCTATATCAGGTTCATGCGTAACCATAACAATCGTTACTTTCTCATCTTCTTGGAGTTTATTCAAAAACTCCATTATTTCATAGCCAGTTTTTGTATCCAAATTTCCAGTTGGTTCATCTGCTAATATAAGAGGAGGATCATTCGCTAAAGCTCTAGCTATAGCTATCCTTTGACGTTCTCCACCTGATAATTGAGAGGGCAAGTGTTCAGCCCTATTTTCCAAACCAACTGTTTTAAGTAATTTTGATGCTTTTATTTTTCTTTCATTCTTATCGCGCTCAAGGATGAGCATAGGTAATTCAATGTTTTCTCGAGCATTTAATGTTGGATACAAGTTAAAAAACTGAAACACAAACCCAATTTTTTCTCCTCTTAATCTAGCTAAATCAGAATCATTTAATTTTGAAATATCAACCCCATCTAAATATATTTTTCCTGATGTCGGTCTATCTAAAACTCCTATCATTTGTAAAAGTGTTGATTTGCCTGAACCACTTGGACCCATGATTGCTGTAAATTCTTCTTTTTTGATTTTCAGGTCTACACCCCTCAAAGCTTGGACTTCGACATCTTCCATTTGATAAGTTTTCCAAACATTCTTTAATTCAATTATTGCATTATTTTCATTCATTATCTCACGCTATACAAGCAAACTTGAATAATAATTGTTGTGATAATCTCAAAAACTAATCTTCGAGATTTTCAACAGCATGACATTTTTTATCGTGATTTTTTCCCATTTGGACAAATTTAATCAATTTATTTCGGATATGCTATTTCTTTCAGAGTTATATATATTTGAAACAACATATTAAATCATCCTGAAACAACCTGAAACATGAAACAAGGTGAAACAAACGGAAAAAAATATAGAAAGTATGTTATAGTAATGATTTTATGTTTCTTATTTGGAGGTTTTTCCTTAATACTCTATTTATTACAACTTTATTCTGTAATTTGGCAGGCAGATTTGATATCAGCAATTAAAATGGAGGGGGGAAATTTAACCGTTCCAGTTTTTTCGCGTGAATTACGATACAATACTTCTTTTCCTAACAGAAGACCTATGCCATTGGAAAATCCTTTTAGTTTATTGTATTCTTCATTTTCTATAGTACTTTTATCTATGGGCATTATCTCTTTATTATCTGGGTTTTCAATTTGGAATTTAATAAGAGAAAAAGAATTGAAGTCAACAAAGAAAACACTTTTAGATACACTTCTTCTTCCAGATGAAAAAATAATTATGGATATGATTAGTGAAAATGAAGAATCTCTCACACAGAGGGATATTGTTAGAAATACGAATTTTTCTAGAGTAAAGGTTCATAGGATTTTGAAGAATCTAGAAAGGAAAAATTTAATAATAAAACAGCCGTATGGCATGACAAATAAGATAGTGTTGAAAAAATAAACAGTTAAAAATAAAAACACTTGTATAGATTATTAAAAAAGGTGAATTGTATTTAACACAGAATCTTTAACAAAGCTCAGAAAGCTGTTAAAACTACTGGAAACTTTCAAGGGCAGGCACACAGAACTCATTTCTTTGTATATTCCTGCCAATGCTAACTTGCAAGAAATTACGGGAATGCTTAAGCAAGAGTACGCATTAACACAAAACGTGAAATCCAGGATAACAAGACATAACGTTTTAAGTGCATTAGAGAAGATTATGAACCATTTAAAATTGTTTAAGAAAACCCCACCTAATGGCCTAGTCATATTTTGTGGTAATATATCCGATACAGAAGGCCAGCCAGATATTAAATTGTGGTCTATAGAACCACCTCAGCCATTAGCGCAGAAGATTTACTGGTGTGATCAGAAGTTTGTTTTAGATCCTTTGAATGAGATGATTAGAGAGAAAGAGATATATGGACTAATAGTAATAGACACAAGTGGGGCAGATATAGGATTTTTAAAGGGGAAAAAGGTCCTTCTAGAAAAACATGTTGATTCCCTCGTTCCAGGTAAGACGAGTAAAGGTGGATATTCACAACATAGATATCAAAGAATAAGAGAAGAAGCAAAAAATGAACATCTTAAGAAGACCGGTGAACTTGCTAATAAAATATTTGATCAGGAAAAAGACATAAAAGGTGTGATAATTGGCGGTCCAGGACCGTTAAAAGAAAGTTTTAAAGAAGGCGAATTTATAGACTATAGATACCAAAAGAAGGTTCTAGGATTGGTAGATGTAGGGGATATAGGCATACAAGGCCTTCAGGAGATGATAAACAGGGGAGAATCGCTAATACAAGAGGCTTCTGCTGTACGAGAAAGGAAAATAATGGAGGGTTTCTTCGGGCACTTGAAAAAGGATGATGGCTTGGTTGTTTATGGCTTGCAAGATGTTAAAAATGCCTTGAATTTTGGAGCCGTTAAGACATTATTGATATCAGAGGAATTTAACTGGATTAGAGCGAAATTAACCTGTCAATGCGGTTATTCAGAAGAAAAGGACATTCGAGCTGGGACAATAGTGAAGTGCCACAATTGCGGAAGCGAGATGAGGAAAGAAACAGAGAGTGAGTTAGGCGAAACTTTGACTGAAACTGCTAAAAATCTAGGTTCAGAAGTGGAAATAATCTCTGTAGATAGTAGAGAAGGTGCTCAATTTAAGGAATTGGGCGGTATAGGAGCTATTTTAAGGTATAAGATAAGCTAAATAACATAAAATGGATTTTCTTTAGAGAGTTTTAACATGGCTTTTTGAACATTAGTTCTATATGCATTATTTAATGCAATCTGATCATCAACATTCACTTTTGTTCCTTTGCCTGTTGTTTGTTCAGACATAAACTCATCAAATGTAGGTATATAATTTTCTTTTATACCATTTCTTTTTAGTCTTTTCAATTCTTTCAATGTCGATAAATATTCTTTTCTCAATGCGTAAAGAACGTAGAGTGAATGAACACCTAATTCTTTGTTCGTATCCTTAGCAAATTCGATTAAAAAGTCTGAAGTAGGTAGTGTGGTATTTGAAACACCCCTAAAAGTCCTGTATGCCAAAAAATTGAATGATACATAGCCCGGCGAAAACATATTGATTGGTTTATACATTTTCTTTTCAGCTAAATCTAATGTCTTTATTGCTTTTTCAAAATCAACATCTTGTTCATGCTTTTCTGTCATATTTTTCAACTCAAGTCCGAATACTATTACTTGTAAGTAGTATATAAACATTTCGCTAAAATTGCATATAAAAATGAATAGGCTTTACCGATACGATTAAATTTTTAATTGACTCTTTTCTTAATAGTGATTTGATTGAAAGTAAGGGAAGTTCTAGTCCACAAGCCTGGATTTGAGATAAGCGTCGTAGAAAAGCCGGGAAGATGGCAATTTTCTGATGTTCCTAAACTTGGCTATATGCAGATGGAGCATGATGAACTCATCAGGGCTTTACAGAATGAAGGAGTAAAAGTAAACTACCTATTGAAACCCGTGGAAAAAAGACCAAAATCGTATCTAATCATGGATGATGCAATAGTCGTAGATAGAAAAGCTGTCACATGTCATTTAGCCTCTTTTATAAGGAGAGGAGAAGAACAACTGGTTAAATTGAGATTAAAAGAATTGGACATAAAAATAGCTGGTCATATATTCGTTCCTGGCGTTTTACAAGGAAGTGATGTATTCTTTATAGATAGGAATAATGCCGTTGTATGTGTAGGAAATACTTCTAACGATGTAGGGGTAGAACATTTCACAAAAATTATGAACATAAAAGTCACACCTTTGAATTTAGAAAACCTGTCAAACACACAATTAAACATAATAAATGATATTGCAATAATAAACGAAGATCTGGCCTATGGAGATGCTTACAATTTCTTCAAGGAAAATGGTTTTGACATAGTCATTGTACAAAAAAGAATAGCAGAAACTATGGGCCTAGGATTTTTACAAGTCGATGATCAGAAAATAATTAACATAAAGTCAGAGATTAACAAAAAATTGAAAATGCTTGGTTATGATGTAATTGAGCTAGAAATCAAAGAACTTTTGAAAGGAAATTGTGGTATTAGAAGTATGTGTCTACCATTCTATTAAGATTTGATTAAACATTCATACAAATTTATTTAAAGTTAAATCTGGATAATTTATCCAGGTTATATGAAAAAAATTATTTTTTTTATAATATTATCCCTAATTTTGTTACAGAAAAATAGCTTAGCATTTCCCTTGGATACAACAAATTCAAGTATACAAAGTGCATTACAATTTTTGAATCAAAGTCAGCTAGATGATGGTGGTTTTGGATATTTGAGTAACACAGGATTTGCTATAATGGCATTGAGTGCAGCCAATAAAGACCCACATTTATGGATAAAAAATGGAACCAATCCAGTAGATTATTTTAAGAATATAATACCCTCTTTTAATTCTAGCCTTAATGCAAGTTCTCATTATTCTGTGGTAATTTTAGCCTTAATAGCTGCAAATGAAAACCCTGAAAATATAAACGGAAAAAATCTTACACAAGAATTACTTCTAAAACAAAATTCAGATGGGTCTTTCAATAACAGCGAAGTTCCGGGATGGTATTCATGGGTAACTGATGACATATGGTCTGTTTTAGCTTTGACAGCTTCAGGGCATAAGTATTCTAATGAGGTTAATAAAGCTGTAGAATATTTGAAATCCAAACAATTGAATGATGGTGGATACGGTGGTTGTTTTGGGGGGGTTTGCTCTTCTGGCTCAGATGAAACTTCTTTGGTAATAATGGCTCTCATGTCTGCTGGTGAAGAAAATAATTCATCTGTTATACTGAATGCATATTCGTGCCTGAAAACTTTCCAGAATTATGATGGTGGTTTTAATTCTTCACATGCTTGGGGTAGCAGTAATGTTGATTCGGATTCTTGGGCTATACAAGCTATAGAGGCGATGAGGAATGAAATGTCGAATTGGACCGCTAATGATACAACACCAATCGATCATCTACTAAAATTACAGAATGGGGTAGATGGACATTTTGAATTTGATAATTTTGGCACTCCATCATTTGCGCCAGTCACTGATGTTTCTTATGCTATCATGGCTTTGTTAGGAAAACCATTTCCGATAAAAGGAAGTTTTGCTGTATGTGGAAATTCTGTGTGTGATACTGGTGAAAATTGTTCTTCTTGCTCACAAGATTGTGGAACCTGTCCAACTACGACGACAATCATAACAACTTCTGTTGAAACAACGACTACTGAACATGACAGTGGCGGGATTACAACTACTACAACAATAAAGCAAACTACTATTCCAACAACTATAGAAATTATTCAAATGGCTACAACAACTGTATTCTCATCTACTTCTACTACAACAACTACAGTTATTGCAAATTTAACAAATGCACAGTCAAAACCTAACCTATTAACAGGATTTGTTACTTCTATAAATTCTCCTATTTTCATCGGCATAATTGTTTCGATCGTAATTTTAGCATTTTTTGTTTATTTAATGCTACCAGAAGGATAATGCTACTTTTATTGCAGCTTCTTCTGAGATTTTTTTCGTAGAACCTGAACTTATCACTATTACATCTTCATTTTCAATCTTGAAATATTTGCGGAGAGTTTTTTCTAATTCTGTAATATTTCTGTTACAACCTGGAAATGTTAATTTGCCGTTACTACAAATCAATGTCGTTGCACCGTCGGCACCTATTTTTATAGCTTCGTCTCTCTGTTCAACACCAAATTTAACTTCTTTCGATGAGTTTTTAACAAGAATTGCAGTGTTGTACTTACCAACTGTGTAATCACTTATATCTATTTCTATTGGTTTTGAAATTTTCATTAAAGTTTTTTTCAATAGTTCATTTCCTTTTTTCGTTAATAAATTTCCTTTAGTAGAAGATTCTATTAATTTGTTATTTTTCAGACGTTTTACAAGCGTTTTAATCGTGGCTTCCTTCATCTCCATTTCTTTCATTAGTTGAAACCTGCCCAAAGGTTTTTCAGAAAGTAAAAAAAGAATCTTAACTACATGGACAGGAGAATAAGATGCTCTAACATCAATTAAATCTTTAAACAAATTGACCATATTATATATTTTATCATCAAAACATTTAAAAAGTTAAATCTGGATAATTTATCCATGGTTATATGACAGAACAAAAGTTAAAACAGAAAATTGGTCAGAAAACTATATTATTAACCTTGCAAAAAACATCCTATTCACTTAAAAGAAAACTTTTACTAATAACAGCCTTAACTTCTCTTGGCGTTTTAGGGAGAGCTGCCTTTCAGTTTATACCAAGTGTCGAACCTTTAACTCCAATCAACATTCTTACAGGATTTTTGTTCGGACCTATAGCAGGATTTTTATCCGGTGTTAGTGGTTTCTATTTATCCAATTTTTTAGTTTGGGGTGGTCAAGGACCATGGACCATATTCCAATGTTTAGGTGCAGGTGTAGCAGGGTTTTTGGGTGGTATGATTGGAAAATTAGGTAAAAAATCAAGAGTTAAATTTCTTTTATCAACTTTTATCGGAATAACAGCTTACGAAATAATAGTCACTGTTTTAATGGGTGCATTGTTCTCTTTTCCACTATTTCTATTCTATATTATAACAAGCATTCCTTTCTCTATAGTTCACTTAGTTAGCAGTTTAGGTTTCTCTTTATCATTCTACGAATTCAAGAATCAGATTAAAAAATTCAGAGGGGGTATAATTGAAAAAAAGATACTTGGTTTCAGGTCTGTTGCTGGTGATACTGGCGAGTTTACTGGTAAGTTTGCTCCTTACCTCTACTACAGAAAAATCTCCAGAAAAGATAAAGGTAAACATCACGATAGATTTTGGTTCATCAGAAAAGAGTAAAATAATCGAAGTACAGAATGAGACTACTGCGTTTGAAGCATTGAATAGCACGGCAAAGGTGGAATATAAGGAATATGCAGGTATGGGAAAAATAATTACCTCTATCGATAATGTTAATCAGAATACGACAAATTCTTGGATGTACTTTGTCGATGATAAATTAGCATCTGTATCGGTTGATAATTACATCATAACAAAAGATACTTCGATTACTTTCAGGTATCTTTCAAACGAAGAAGCTTTTAAATATTTTAGTTGAATGTGATAAGTCGAATTAAACAAAGATATTTAACTTTTATTTATAATTGCTCTCTTTTATGAGAGAAATGGCTAAATTATCGACAGAGGAAATTGAAAATGCAATTTCCGAAGATCAGGGTCCTGAAAAATTTTTGGAAATAAAAAACGAATGGTATAAAGCACCTGAAGATATGACAAATGCTCTAAAGAGTATAGCAACAAAAATCGAGGGGAATTTGAATGGTAGAAGATTGTAGATACTGTGGAAATTGTTGCTACACTTATTTGGATTTGGATGGATGTGTATTCCTTGATTTTGAACCAAAGGATTCAAAATTTTCATGTCTAATCTATAAAAATAATGCCAGATCATCAATAAGTATTCAATCACTTGAAGGCCTCTTTGATAATGATCCTCAAAAACACCAAGAAAGTCTGGAATATTTATTCAAGAATTTGTTAAATATGTTGGGAAATAATTATAAAAGTTGTTGTTATACCCATGACTGTCGTAGAAAGATTTTGTACAATGAGATATCTGTTGATATAAGAAAATCCAAAGATCGTCATGAAGCTGCAACATTATTCCAGAAAAGGGCAGAACAAGTTAGAGAAATGATTCTCAATTTTCATGATTTAGTTGATATACTGAATAGAAATATAGATGGTTACTGTATTTTCGAAGATGAATCAACTGATCAAAAACCTAAAGAGCAATAACTTAATTAAAACATACTCAATAATTATTATTGATAAAATGCCTTACCCGCTCACAAAAGACCCAAGAGATAATAATACTTTTTCCATTTTTGTAGGAATCATAGATATCATAACTGGTATTATCGTATACTTGAGTCAAAATTATAATTGGAGTTCCAACAGAATTATAATGTTTTTATCGTTCTTTTATTTTTGCTTGGGAATATGGTCTTTGAGTAAAAACTTCTTGAGAAAAAAATTCCTTGACTGGAGAGGTGCAGTGGATATTATTAGTGCTGTTGTTTTATTGCTCATACTTTCTGGAAGTAGTTCTAGTACACTCAGTGTCTTTGGCATAATAATAGCAATAAAAGGAATTATAGGTTTATTCTTAATAAGCACCGAACAATACTAAAAATTAAACCAAAGTTTTAAATAGTAATCCTTTATATTATTTAGTGTTTAAATACACAATAAAATAAAAGGTAAAATTAAAAAGGTGAGGAGGTAAAGATTAAGTATTATGTTTGGATTAAAAGGTTGTAAGAATTGTGGTAAAAAATTGAAAGATGATTGGATAGCTTGTCCTTATTGTGGATTCAATACCAGAGAAAAAAGAGCTTATAATAATGTTGATAATTTTGAAAAATACATAGAAAATGAATTTGAAAAAATAGATAAGATGTTCGGTCCTATATTCGTTAAATTCCCAAAAGTTGAAAATGAATTTCCGTTCAAAGGTGGCGGTATTAGCATTGTCATTAGATCTAATCAAGGTATGAAACCACAAATTCAAGTCAGGAATATAGGCGATTATAATAAATTTAGACCTGAAGTTAAAAAAAGAATAGGCGTTCAAGAAGGGATCGGACAAAGTGAACAAAAAAGAAAAATTAGAATACCAAAGAGAACAGAAGAACCAGAAGTAAAAATAGAAAGAGTCAATGGTAAAGAAAGTATAACCATAAACCTACCAGATGTGGATAGACCTGAAAATATTGAAATAAGGAGATTGGAACAGTCTTTAGAGATAAAAGCATTTGCTAATGATAAAGCTTATTTTAAATTGATACCGATAGAACCTGACATGGAAATTTCTAACAAAGCTTTTAAGGATGGTATACTTAGAATTGAACTGGTAAAATAATCGATTTAATCGAGAATAGAAGTTTTTAAATAATTGATAATTAAGTTAATTACGGATACCTCCTCCTTTTAGATGTTAAAATGACTGAAGAACAAGAATTGACAGGGGTTTTAGTAGTATTCGATAGACCATCTACCACAGAAGAACAACAGAAATTTCGTAAGAAACGTGTCTTCGATTCAGTTCCTGCTGAAGATTTCTCAAAGTTGCCAAAAGATGATAATCGAATGATAGCTGGATTGCCAGCAGAGGTTTCTATCGAACCAGGACCGGTAGGTGATATTAGTCAGCTAAGACTGAAAATCGATGACCCATATCATTATCAAATGTTAAGAGTTGTTGCTGATACAAATAATTCCAAATATACGAGTCAAAATAATGAAGAAATAATAGGACCGTTGCTACCTGTTATCTATAATGCATGGCCCAAATTCTTGTCAGAGTATGCTTTCATAGAATATAAAAATGGTAAATCACGTAAAAATGGAAAGACTATGTGGAGAGTTATTTATGCTATTGCAGATGGTTTAAATAGAAGAAAATCACTTCACGTACCCGAAGCATTCCTTAAACTTTACGAGGAGGGACCGATAAATTACCATGGAGCTGATGGACATACAAGAATCGGAGCAGCTCAATTATCAAGGATGGGTCTAGCCAAATACGTTGCTAAATCCATAAGTGATATATCGTTTGAACAAATCACCTCATTTAAAGAATTTCATGAAGGTATTAAAAAAATGATTGAGAAGTCTATAAAAGATTATAGAGAAAGTGGACAGTCCACTCTACTTTTTGATGAGGGTTACAAAGTTTTATTGGCAAGGGAGAAAGGAAAGGATTATTTTGATAGACTTTATGGTAAAAAAGATAATTTAGCTTCATCCAAACAATAAATTTAATCTAGGAATAAAAACCAATATTATACATGAGTGGAAAAAATCTTATTGGTCCTAAAGCAGAAAAAATAATAAACAAGACGAAAAAATTCTGTATCGATACGACTTATGCGTATCCCTTCGTTATTAGAACGGGTGAAAGTTGTTATTTGGAAGATATGGATGGGAATGTTTTTTTAGATTTTAATTCAAACGTGTGCAGTTGTGCTGTAGGATATGGACATCCGGAAATAATGGGAGTTTTGAGAGAATATACAACTCTAGGAGCTCATAAAATCGCTGGCCAGGATTTTTACACAGAAGAGCAAGCAGAATTAGCAGAAAAAATCGTTAAGATAACTCCAAGAAATTTGAAAAGAGTTTTGCTTGTAAATTCTGGGGCAGAAGCAGTAGAAAATGCTATAAAATTCGCATACAGAAAAAAAGGTCCATTGGCAGGAGTTTCATGTATCGGTGCCTTTCATGGAAGGACATTAGGTGCATTATCTTTCACAGACAGTAAGGCTGTACAAAAAAAGAATTATCCCGAAGTTAACAACGAATTGATTAAATTTTGCACGGATGATAAAGATCTCGATATCAACCAGTTAGAAGAATTAATAAAAAGAGAATCAGAACCTGCATTTGTTATAGCTGAATGCATTCAGGGAGAAGGTGGATACAGGCCCGGTAGTAAAAAATTTATAAAAAATTTAAGAAAAGTAACTTCCAAACATCATATTCCCTTAATAATCGATGAAATTCAGTCCGGTGTTGGAAGGACTGGCAAATGGTGGTCTTTTCAACATTACGGTATAAAACCAGATATCATGACTGCTGCAAAAGCATTACAGGTTGGTGCTGTAGTTTCAACAAAAGAATACGATCCACGAGACCCTGGTGCTGTATCTTCTACTTGGGGTGGCGGTCATAGAATAGATATGGCTATCGGTCTAAAAACTATTGAAATTATAGAAAAAGAAAAATTGCTGAAGAATGCTCAAAACATGGGAAATTATTTTATGAAATGGTTAAATGAACTAAAAGAAAAATATCCGAATATTATTATAGATGTGCGTGGTTTAGGTCTAATGATTGGTGTTGAATTTTCAAATGCTAAAGATAGAGATAAAATAGTTCAAGAGGCATTTAAGAATGGTTTACTTCTTTTAGGATGTGGTTTCAATGTGCTCAGAATTGCACCGCCGTTAAACATAACAAAAGTTGAAGTTGATCATGGATTATCCATAATAGATAAATTGCTGCAAAATCTAAGATGAATAAAATTAAATACGAGTTTTTCCTATCATCCTCAATATCAATGCCTTTTGTACATGCATTCTGTTCTCAGCTTGATCAAATATTATTGACCTATTACCATCTATCACATCTGGTGTTACTTCCTCCCCTCTGTGCGCAGGCAAGCAATGCATGTACAATACATCAGATTTTGCATGTTCCAATAATTTTTTATTGACTTGGTATTTGGGCAAGAATGCTTTCAATCTCTTTTTCTTCTCTTTCTCATTCCCCATACTGATGAAAGTATCATTGTATACGACATTTGCACCCTTAACTGCTTCTTTAGGTTCTTTTGTTACAACAATCTTAGAATTAGTTACCTTCGAATAATTTATCGCCATATTTACGATTTTTTTATCAGGTTCATACCCTTTTGGAGTTGCAACAGATATATCCATTCCGACCTTTGCACATCCTAAAAGCAATGAGTTGCATACATTGTTTCCATCGCCAACATAAGCTAACTTTACACCGTCAAAATGACCAAATTTTTCTCTGATTGTAAATAAATCAGCAAGAATTTGACACGGATGTTCCAAATCTGATAATGCATTTATCACGTTTGCATCCGCACATTTTGACATAATTTCCAGAGTTTTATGAGAGAAGACTCTCGCTATTATTACATTAACATATCTGTCTAAGACTCGCGCGGTATCTTCTACAGTTTCTCCACGTGATATTTGCGATGTAGTAGCATCAAGATAAAGAGTACCACCGCCTAACTGTTGAATACCACTCTCAAAGGATACCCTAGTTCTTGTAGAAGGTTTTTCAAACAGGAGACAAAAAATCTTTCCGTTCAAAAGATTTTGTACAGGATTTTTCTTTAATTCTTCAGTTAAATCCATTACTCCATTGATTTCATTCCTAGTTATATCATCTATACTCAAAAAATCTTTTTTCATAAGCCCACCTTCCTAAAATTTTTTGTTTTATTCTTTTAATATAAATTCGTTAATAAAAGATATGTTTTTTATTTAGTAATAATCGTTCCAACTTGATCGTTCAAAGCTTTTTTTAAGGATAGCAAATCGGTTATTATGACTTTTTTACCCCCATTTGCTAGGAATTTTAAACTAGCCTCTATCTTTGGTTTCATCGAGCCTTCTTTGAATTGTCCTTCTTTTAGATATTTTGTCAGTTCTTTTGCAGTAATTTTACCTAAAGGTCTTTGATCCTTTCGACAATAATTGATGTAAACATTTTTCACATCCGTGAGAATGATTAAACATTCTGCTTTGAGTTGTGATGCGAGTTTTTGAGCAGCAAAATCTTTGTCTATAACTGCTTCTATACCAACTAATTTTCCTTTCTTCAAAATGACTGGTATTCCACCGCCACCGCATGTTATGACAATGTAACCCCTCTCTATCAATGTCCTAATTTCTTTTGCTTCTATTATTTCAACTGGTTTTGGTGACGCAACAACTCTTCTCCACCCTGCAAGTTCTTTTATCATGTTTTTCTTTATTTTCTTAGAATAATAAGGTCCAATGGGTTTAGTGGGTTTTTTAAAAGAAGGATCTTTTTCATTGACTAAAACTCGTGTTATAACAGATAAGGCAGGTTTTTTTAGTATATTCCCGATACTCATCTGCAAAAAATAGCCTATTTGCCCCTGTGTCATAGCTCCGCAAACATCTAATGGCATTGGAGGAATTTTATACTTAGATTTTTCCTGTTGGACCAAAATATTGCCCACTTGTGGACCATTACCATGAACTATGACTATATCATATTTTTTTAGGAGAACGCCAATTTGTCTCACGGATTCATTAACATGATTAATCTGTTCTTTAGATGTACCCCTTTCATTGGACTTTAATATAGCATTTCCACCCAATGCTACAACTGCAACCGTCATAAACTATTTTTGTTTTTAAATAATATATTAATTATTAATTTAAGAGAATTAGGCGTATATTTAACAAAAACGGCTAAAAAAGACTAAATTATATCTATAACTTACTCTTTCTTTTTTTTCTTGGATGCTTTAGTACTGCAACAACCGCACATGATTTTCACCTGTAGTTAATTATCAAATCCTATTTAAAATAAATTGTATGTATTTTTCTAGATAAATTGCATTATATTTTATACACTTTCTATTTTTCTAGAATGCATGTAGAGTCTTGCTTGCGTTCCTAGGTGGAAAACACGGTTAAATGCCAAAGCCACGAGGAATATTACTAAATATGGTATGAAAAATGGTGAATATACTGAATCTATTACTCTTTGAATCACAGTGCTAATCACAGTGCTAATCGCAGCTCTTGGTAAAACTCCTTCTGTTCCAAATGGTGTTAATGGAAGCGTTTCAATAATACTTCCCAAGACATAGAAAATTAATGGCAATGTAAAAATACCAACTATTATGAATCCTATTATCGTTGCTAATAGCCAAGTAACAAATGTTTCTAATGGATGTCTTGCGAATGTCTTAAAACTTCGTTCAAAGGCCTGTATACAACCCTTTTTTTCTAGGATTATTACGGGGTATATGAAAAAGAAGATTAGCATTCCAACAAAAGCAAATAATGGTCCTAAATACGGTGGTTTAGCTACTATACCGATTATTATCGTATATAATACAAACGCACAGAGTAGTGTAAAGAACCTTGAAGTAGAATATTCAAAACTCTTTAATAGTGGTTTACTCCGTGGGAAATATTTTGCCTGATCTATTATAGCACCATTGACCCACAGATAGGCTAAGCCTAATATTATGAATACTGGTATGAAAATTCCCATGGATAATAAGAGAACGGGAATGCTTCCAGTCCTTATCATTCCGATAAAATCCCTAGAAAATCCTATCAAAATATAGGCAACAATCAAATCCAAAATCAAATAAGGTAATATCCTTTTAACCGATAAAGCAAACCTAAAGCTCTCACTAATACTTTTTGATATCATAATTTTTCTATTGTAAAATATGTATAAATAAGTTAATTTTAGGTTAAAAAATGACACAATGCTTATAAACTATCAGCGCTATATTGATGGTATTCTCCTAGTATTAGGTGAATATATGATAACTAGACAAAGAAGGGAGCAATTGAAAGAAATTGCAAAAATAAGGGAAGAGAATAAAACCCTAAAAAAAGTCAATTTTAAGGGTAAGAAGAAACTACCTTTAGCCGTTAAGATAGGATTAATGAAAATGGGTTTTGACATAGAGGATAACTAAGTTTTTCCTAGACCATCGACGATAATTTCATTATTTTCAGTCTTGAATTCAACTGGTATTATCTGTTCTATAACGCCCATGTTCGTTTTACAGTGATCCGTTATTTCTTCGACCTTTAAATGTGATCTTCCCTTAGCCAGAGCTACATACAATAAAATTTGATCAGCCATGTACCTGTCTAGAGCGGCATTAGATTTTAATGATTTAATCAATTCTTCGGCTGCTGCTTCACCCACCTTTTCGGCTTTTAAGCCCGGTTCGCCTAAGCAACTACCGCCGAGTATGGAATTTTCACATACTGCGTAGCAAGTCACACTACTTCCAAGGCTAAAAGAATTGACGGATTTGTAGCTCATAGAAGTTTTCACATCTGGGAAATGATATTTCATAGTGCTTAAAGCAGAATTGCCTTGTCTTTCAGCTACATGAGAAGGTAACTGACCACAAACAGAATCGACAACTATGCCCATTATATTACCTCTTTCTAGGCATATGAATGGATTAATATTTTTAACCGGTCTGGATTTTACAATGACTTCTCCTCCACCTTTTGGATAATAGCCATGTTTAACTATCTCCATCTCTAATTTTGCACCTAACTTATTCAAAAGAGGAAAAGTTACATATTTTATATACTGAATTGTTGGCGACCAGCTGACCTCAGTGCCACCGATTATGTCTAGTGTAACGGGTTTATTTCCAAACATTAACATAGGAGTTATAGTTTGTAATACTAAGCTTATGCTACCAGCAGTTCCTATATCTATCTTTTTATCATGCAATGCTATTTTACCTGGTATGAATTCAACTTCAAGAGAGTTTTCATATAAACCGCTTATTCTTGCATTGCAGAATTCGCCCGCAACCTTTACTCCGATCATATGTTGGGGTTTTAACCCAGGTTTATCAATCCCTTTACCTTTTCTTATGTTAGTGATTCTAACTGGTTTTCCTAAGATAGATGATAATCCAATAGCTGTTCTAAGAAGTTGTCCTCCACCTATAGATCCATCTATCTCAATCATGAATTAAATATTAGGAGTATTATCTGTTATTTTTATCGCTGTTTATTTCAGATCTCTCAATACTTGTGAAGCATAATCAGTTATTTTTCTGTTTACGTTCAACTCTGCCTTGTCTAGTTTTTCCTTTACTTTTGGATCACTACCCATAGTATTCTCTATAGTCCATAGTATCAACAGATTATTCTGTAGTTCGAGCCAGAAAAATGCCTTATCCATGAATTTTCTCATTTCCTCTGTATTATTGGCTTTTATAGCTTCGTTTTTCCATGTCTGATAATGAGTTGTACAAGTTTTGATAATTTCTCTAGGTTGCATTTTCATAGTGTTACTATTTTACAGTGGTAGTATATATATGTTACTACTGTTGGGTATCGAAAAGTTTATAAATGGCTATGTTGCCACTGAAAAGTATTTAAAGATACAATAAAAGGGAGGTTTAAAATTGGGGAGACCCAAAATATAAAATATGGTGTAACCATGAAAGAACAAACACTTGGAAGTTGGGCTTTCATAGCAGGAGTAGTACTAGCAATAATCTTAGGACTATTCGGTGGCGCAATAACAGGAATTCAAACATGGATAGCCTACTTATTGATAATAGTAGGTTTGGTAGTAGGTTTTGCAAATATCAAACAAAAGGAAATGCATGGATTCCTAGTAGCAGCGGTGTCATTGCTATTAGTGGGTTCAGCAGGACTACAGTCAATACCTATGGTCGGTGGCTACATAGAATCTATTTTGAAGAACATCGTTGCTTTTGTTGCACCAGCAACTTTAATAATAGCTTTGAAAGCCATATATGACATGGCTTATAAAAAATAATAAGCCGACACTTTTTTTTGTTTTTTTCTTTTTCTACATCTAATTATTCTATACTGCATATATCTTTTCAAAATTCTAAGGGATATTCATGGTAAGGCAGCCTATAGAAATAATTTTGGAAATTCTATTCTATATCGTAACAAGTTCGATAGAACACGTAATAACCGTAATTAAATTATTGATAGAATTGTTTTATTCCCTTGTTTTACAAGCCCAAAGCAGCATTTGGGGATTATTTATTTCGGTATTGATAGGGAGTTTATTCTTCCTTTTTGTATGGAAATTTTTGTTTAAGGAGACAACATCTATACTCCATGTAATATTAGTTTATGGAGCCTTCATAATATCTCTAATAGTAATAATACTGCTTTTATCCGCTGCTATTTAGAAAATAGCTTTTGCCATTTTCCGGTGCTAAAGCGTCGAAACCATATTCTTCTCTTAATTCTTGAGCAAATCTTGCTGCATTGTCCCCATGAATACAAAAGACTTTTTCTGGATTAACTTTTCTAACAAACCTGAACAAATCGGACCTTGGAGCATGAGAACTAAATTCAAATTTTCTCACAGACATTTTCATATTCAAATCTAAGTCCCCATGAATATAACGTCCTGTTTTTAGTAAATTCGCTCCTTCAGTTCCGGGCACTTGAAAACCAGTTAAAAGTAATGAACAGTTTTCTTTGTCGTGTAATTTTTCTATGTAATTTGTTATAGGTCCACCTGTAAGCATACCGCTCGTTGTGATAATTATAGAAGGTTTCTCTATAGCCATTTTTCTTATAGAAGAGCTAGTTACAAAAGTCGCACTAAGTCTTTTCATAGCCTTTTCAACTTGATCATATTCTGTCTGTAATTCAGGATAACAATTGATGATGTTTGTTGCTTTCTTACTCATGCCATCTATGAAGATGTTTTCTCTCAAATCATACTCGTCCAATATAAGTATGAGTTCTTGCGCCCTTGATATTGCAAAACATGGAATTAATGCCACACCACCCTTAGATATGGTCTCTTTTATAGCTTCTATCATCCTCCTCTCCTCTTTATCGCGGTCTGGATGCTCTCTATCAGAATAAGTGCTCTCTGTTATCAGATAATTAACTTCTGGTATTTTTGTGTCTGCTCCCTTTATCAGACGTGTATCGGATAGATTGAAATCGCCGGTATAAAGTATCCTTTTATCATGTTTCTCTATCAAGATTAATGCAGAGCCTGGTATATGACCAGCATCAAAGAAAGTTACCCAAGACTTACCAACTCTAAACGATTTTCTATATTTAACTGTTTTAAAGTGATTAATAGTATTTACTATGTCTCTTTTAGAAAACCTTTCTTCTTCCCCCTCATATCTTGATATTTTATAAGAATCTATCATTAGCATCTTGGATAAAGGCTTTGTTACTCCTGTAGAATATACAGGACAATTCTGACCATGATGAAAAACAACTGGTATAGCCCCACAGTGATCCAGATGCGCGTGTGAAAGTAATACAGCATTAATCCTTGTCTTCACATCTTCAGGGTATTCTGTCGGCTTTTCGTTTATTTTTAATCCATAATCTAAGAGCATTTTTTCCCTTTCTGTATCCAATAAGACAGCAGAACGCCCTACTTCTCGACCAGCACCTAAAAAAGATAAACGCATTAATCGCACATCCAATAGTATTATTATTTTATAATCCAATAAGTTCTTAAAGAGAATATGAGTTTGGACATATTAATGAATGGAGCGAGGATAGCCGTTAATCAGTGTATGAATGTCAAAAAGGGGGAAAAAGTACTTATAATAACAGATAACGAAGTGGACCCTGAACTCTCACAAGCGTTAAAAAAAGCTTCAGAAGAGGCTAAAGCCGAGTGTATTATATCGACAATGAGACCTTTAGATTTTGATGGGCAAGAGCCACCAGAAAGAATCTCAGAAATAATGAAAACAGCAAACGCAGTATTCTTAGTCACGGGCAAATCTTTGTCACATACAAGAGCCAGAAGAGATGCATCTAAAACAGGCGTAAGGATTGCATCTATGCCATCTGTTACTAAATATTCCTTTGTTACAGGTGGTTTAACAGCCAATTATATGCAGGTTAAAGATTTGATTGATAAAATAAGTGTCAAATTAAAAAATACGAAGATAATTAGAATAACTTCTGATAATGGAACCGACTTCACAACAAGAATTACTGGTAGGAAATGGAAGGAAGATGATGGTTTAATAGATAAAGGAGGCAAGTTTTGTAATTTACCAGCTGGTGAGATAGCTGTTGCACCATTAGAAGGGGCTACAAGTGGTGTTATAGTAATCGACAAGATGTCATACTATGGGGAAGGAATAAAATATATAGTGAAAAATGGGTTGGCCAATAGAATAGAAGGTTCTATTTTATTAGAGAATATTGTTAACAAAGTCGGTTTAAACGGAAGAAATATAGCTGAAATAGGTATAGGTACAAATCCAAAGGCAAGTGTTATAGGAAATATACTAGAAGACGAAAAGGTATTAGGTACGGTTCATGTAGCATTAGGCAATAATGTTTCTCTTGGCGGAAATATAGACGTTCCGTTCCATTTAGATGGGATAATAGTAAAACCGACTCTTGAAGTGGATGGAAAAATTCTGATAAAAGATGGTAAATGGACTTTCCTAGAAGATTCAGAGCTACAACCAATCGAATTTAAAGAACCTGTTAAAAAGACTGAAGAAAAATTGAGAAGTCCAAAAAAATCATCAAAAAGTAAATCATTATCTGCAGCTGATTATGACACTTCAAGTAAGTATGATGTAAAAAGTCCTTATAATCCATATATTCTAAGAGAACCGTTGGAATCTCATTATTTTGACCCTTGGATTGGTGGTTGGACAAGACTTAATAACAGATTTGTAATAAACCCACAACTTTATGGTTACTTGATTAAAGTAGTCGAGATACATGAGAAAATTCATAACATTTATAAAACTGGCAACGAGGGGTTCGTTGAAATGATGACACAGCATATTTTCAGAAACAAATATTTCAATTTAGCGGGAAATTATTCCTGATTATTTTAGTATCGTATTCCTTTATCTTTAAAATCATTACATCTATTTCTTATGGTAACATCTGTTATCCCAGCAGCTTTTGATATCTCTCTTTGTGGTTTTTCTTCACCTGTTTGTTTGCATGCAATGTACAAAGCAGCTGAAACAATACTTATGGGATCTTTGCTAACGTTTATACCATTTTCCTTTGCAAAATTTATGAGTTGATGAGCAACTCCTTGAGATTTTTGAGATATATGTGCAGTTTCAGCAACTTTTGATACAAAATTTGTTGAATTAAGATTTTTTTTGGGTGCAGCCACCTCTGGTATTTCTTTTAGTAAAAGCCTATAACAACGCGCTACATCTTTCTTAGCTATGCCAGTCTTTTCAGCTATCTCTTCAAGTCTTCTAGGTGTTTCTGTTTGTCGACAAGCTGCTTCTATTGATGCAGCTACAATCTTTCCGATAGAACGACCACGAACTAATTTTTTATTTAGAGCTACTTCATAAATCCTGCGGGCAGTTAGTGCGACTGGGTCGGGGAGGCTTAAATTATTTTTATATGTCTTAAGTAACTCCATAGCATATGCCATATTTCTATCTTTTGAATCATGTACTCTTGCATGCATATGCTGTATATGCATTTTATATAATTGATAAGAATTTTTAAGTTGCTTGCCAGAATAATCTTTCCCATAAAATGTAAATGTACTTCCAATTCCATCACCATGTGCAAATGGATCAATGATGCCATGATGAAATTTTTTTGCTTCTTCTTCTAGAGTATATGCCCTGGGTTGAGAACTCACCATTTCCCTTCCAAGTTCTACACCAGTTCTACCACAATAAGTTCCCCCATCGGCAGAATAAACATTAGCACCACAAGAACAAAGGACTTTACCATCTCTTGATTTTACTACTTTAACACATTTTTGACCAAGATCAGTTGCGTATGTTTCTCCCTGCATATAATCTATTTTAAAAGGAGAATAGTGAAATTTATAAATGTTGTTATCATTTTTTAACTAAATACTAATTTGAAAATACAGACGTTTCATTAATTCTTTATATCTATTTCTTATCGTAACCTCGGTTACTTGAGCAATTTGAGCAATTTCTCTTTGAGTTTTCCTTTCTCCAGTAAGCACGGATGCAATGTAGCTAGCTGCAGCAGCTATCCCTGATGGTCCTCTACCGGAAGTAAGATTTATTTCCTTTGCAGCAGCAAGAATTTTGTGTGTTATTTCTTCAACTTTCCCCTGCATGGTCAACTGATTGGAAAATTTTGTAACATACTGACTTGGCTTAATTGGAGGGACAGAATAATTCAATTCCTTAATAAGAAATCGATAAGAGCGCCCTACTTCTTTCTTGTTTACGTATGATGCTTGAGCAATCTCTTCGAGTGTTCGAGCTAAACCACATTGTCTACAACCAAGATATATAGCAGCAGCTGTAACACCATGAATAGACCTTCCTCGAATAAGACGTTCCTTAACTGCTTTTCTATAAATGACAGAAGCAGTTTCAGCGATATTTTTTGGTATATTAAGATTATTAGCTATGTTAGTTATCTCGTCTAAGGCGAAGGCAAGATTCCTTTCAGTTGCATCAGAAACCCGTATGCGTCTCTGCCATTTTCTAAGGCGGTAAATTTGAGCTTTCTGTGAAGGACTGAATGATTTTCCGTAAATATCACGATCATGCCAATCAATCATAGTAGAAAGACCTTTATCATGTATCGTATATGTCGAGGGGGCACCTACTCGCGTCCTTTTAGCATATTGTTCGTTGTCGAAGGATCTCCATTCAGGTCCTCTGTCAGCTATTTTTGAAGCTACTACAACACCACAATCCGTGCATACAATTTCAGCTAGGTCGTAATCTCTCATTAGATGTGAACTTCCGCATTCTGGACATGCCTGAACCTTTGGATGTTCTTTATGGTCTTTTTCCTCTAATTTAGTTTCTACCATATTATCTACATCAATTTAAAAGATAAGAACCTTGCTGAAATCAAGAGATATATTGAAATTCATGTGTACAAAATTAATGATATAGTGATTGGAATGGACTTAGAAACAAAACTTGAATTAGTAAAAAAGTCTCCAACTGAAGAGTTAATAACCGAAGAAGAATTAAAGACATTGTTAGAAACAAAAGATCATCCTCAGCATTACATAGGTTATGAAATTTCTGGAAAATTACATCTTGGAATTTCTTTCATAACTTGTTTTAAAATTAAAGACTTATTAGACGCAGGGTTTAATTGCTGTGTTTTCCTAGCAGATTGGCATAGTGTATTGAACAAGAAACTTGGCGGGGATTGGGAAAGAATAAGAAAAGGAGCAAAATATTTTGAAGAGGCATTTACATTCATACTGGGCAAAAAAAATCCTAGGTTAAAATTTGTTTTAGGAAGTGACTTATACCACAATAAGGATGAATACTGGATGAATATTGTAAAAATAGCTAAAGCAACGACTTTACCGAGAATAATGAGATGTCTTACTATAATGGGTAGAAAAGAAGATGAAAAATTGGATGTTGGACAATTGATTTATCCTTGTATGCAGGCTGCAGATATTATTGAACTAGATGTAGATGTTGCGCATGCAGGAACAGATCAGAGAAGAGTTCATATGCTCTTGAGAGATATTTCTGAAAAATTAAAAACTAAGAAACCCATTGCTCTACATAATCATGTTCTAAGTGGATTGGCAAAACCAGAAAGGCTAGGTTTTGATGAGAATCCAGAGATAGACTTAAAGATTTCATCGAAAATGAGCAAAAGCAAACCTTGGACTGCCATTTTTATTCATGATACGCCTGAACAGATAAGGGATAAGATAAGTAAGGCGTGGTGCACAGAAGGAGAAATTGAAAATAACCCAGTTCTTGAACTGGCACGATACATAATTTTCCGTCTTCAGGGTACATTCGAAGTAGATAGACCCGCAAAGTATGGAGGGTGTCTTGAATTCGAGACATATGGAGAATTGGAAGATGCCTTTAGAAATAAACAAATACACCCGCAGGATTTAAAGAATGGAGTTGCAGATGAATTAGCTGAATTGCTAAAACCTGTAAGAGAATACTTTGAAAAACCGGCTAAAAGAAAACTTCTAGACGTTTTCAAGGAAAATGAAGAATAAAAGGGTATTTATCCTTAACTGGTTTTCTGTTAATAATGAGTTTGACTCAAATAAACCCGAGATTAAGAATACAGTGGGAATTAGCTAGAAGGGCAAAAGCATACAATAAGGATAGAAAAACTGAAGAATTTGATACTGCTAAAATTGCAGAAGACATAAAAGAATCTTTGACAAATTTAAGTCCTGGCATATTTAGACTTGGTTTAACAGTTGAGTTTGATAAGAGTAAACTTATTGAGCCTCAATGGAAAAAATACGTTACTGAACTGTTTGAAATGCATGAAGGATGGCGCTCTTTCGATTTTTCAGTTCATCCGTTACATTCTTATATGCCCGAGGACAGCTCTAAAAGAGCTTATGAGTTATTCAAGGATATCAGAGTAAAACAGACAGGTGATATTCACAATATTTTGAGATATTTAACTGGATTTTTAACTCCTGCATCAATTCATTTTGCAGATGCTGTATCGGTTAGAATTTCTGATCTTTCTAAAGATATAGAACCTTTAGTTAAAAAAGAACATACAGAAAAAGTTCCTTTTTATGAAGCCATAACTCTGAAAGACATGAAAAAAGTTATAGAATTTTATAATAGTGAAGTCGGATTTCATGTTGTTAAGGATTGTGAAAAAAGAAATGTCAGTGCACATGTTGCTGTTGAGAATGGGGAAGGTTTTGTGGCAAGAGGGGATTACTTTTACGGTTTAGGTATAGAAGATCCAACTAAAATAAAATTATTTGAGGGTGAAATTCAAAGAGTTTACAAATATATTTCAGAAGGAAGAAAAGCTGCAACTGTTAAAGATGTTTCACAAAACTTGGGGTTAGATTTTCAAACTGCAAGAATGGCATTAATAAAACTTTGGAAAAACTGCTTTCTTAATCGGCAAAGAAATGATTTTATTTTTGCCAATACAGATGAACTAGTAAAATGGGGAATTCTGAATAATAATGCCTATGAATTCATCTGGAATTCAAATCTTTCAGGCGAAAAACATCCTAGTAAGTTACCTTTTGATTGGGATCCTTCGAGTTGGATAGATTATTCGACATCAAGAGAAGTTGTTAATGATTTCTACGCTTATTTATTGCAATATGGGTTTAAACCTAGGATGAGGACCACTGGTGGAAAAACAGGTGGAGCACACGTAATTTTAAACTTAGACTTCAATAGAATCCCTGTTAATTATTCCTATCCGTTTCCAAGGAATAAAAAATTAGAAAAAGTCGTTAATGAAAGTGGAAATGAAGGTGTAATTGTCGCAGCTGCAATAGATTTCATGAGAAGTTTGATTCTCGATTTTGGAATTCAGAGAAAAAAAGCTACCCCAATAACATTAGAGACTTACAATGTAGCAGAAAAAATGCATAACATATACGCTGATTTTACTAGAGTTTATCCAAACATAGGAGTTAGAAGCATTGGGTCAATACATCATAAACGCAGGACAGGGAGTCCATTTATCTGTATAGCATGGGATAGATACTTACCAAAGGATGAAAAAGAGGTAAGGTCTATATCCACAATGGATTATGTTTTCAAACATCCTGATGTATTAATGGAACCTTCATATTCAGTTAATGAAAATCCATTCAGTCTAGTTGAAGAAACGTTTGAAAGAACTAGTTGGATACCGCCTGCATACGCAAGGAATCCTACAAAGTTTTATATCAAAAATATACGAAGACCTAATTAAGACCAAGAATCATAAGGATGATCTGAAATCCAATTTTTTATGGCTGTTTTAATATCAACAATTATCGTTTGATTATTGGGTAAAGTTCTTTTTATCGTCATGGGTATCACTCCTGCTATAAACTCTTCCTGTGCTATCTTTAACGAATCAAATTCGCCTTTATGATCGACAAGTACTGGTGCACCCAAAGAAATCTGCAGAGACCTAGCACCGATTATTCTCGCAACCTCAAACCTTGTAATCCTATCTTTTGGCCAAATCATATCCATTCCTCAGAAAATTAATATAAAATTATTGCATTTTGCATTTAAAAGCTTTTTAAATTACGAAAAACTATAGGAGTTATCGTTTAAATCCTTTACTGTTATGAAGCTTGGATGAGCTTAAAAAGATTTTAATTCTTAAATACTTAATTTCTTATTTAGTATAAAGTGATTAGATGGTCTTCGGTGGATTTTTTAATTGGTTGTCAAACCTGTTTGGAGTGAAAAAAAACATAAACCTAGGGATTTATGGTTGCACGAACGTCGGTAAAACGACTTTAGCGAATAAAATAGCTTTAGATTGGACGGGGGAAGAAATAGGAAAAGCTTCTAAAATACCACATGAAACAAGATTTGTCCAGAAAAAAGAAAAAGTAATGCTTGAATCTAAAGGCAAAAAAATACAATTGAACATACTTGACATGCCCGGATTAGCAACAAAGATAGATTATAGAAAATTCTTGAAGTATGGTATTAAGAAAAAAACTGCAAAATTAAGGGCAAGAGAAGCTACAAAGGGTGTGGTAGAAGCAATTAAATGGTTGGAAAATGTTGATACCGTGCTAGCTGTCATGGATGCAGCAAAGGATCCTTTAACTCAAGTCAACATAACATTGCTTGGAAATTTGGAAGCAAAGGGCATTCCTGTTATTCTTGTTGCGAATAAAATAGATTTGAGGGGGGCAAAGCCAGATCGAATAAGAGAGGCATTCCCTCAGTATCCTATGGTAGAGATATCTGCCTTGAAAAATCGAAACATTGAATTACTATACGATGCGATAATTAAATATGCGAGGAAGGCCGGATGAGAAAAAATAAGAAAAAACTGAAGAATATTAAATTGGATTTTGTATCCTCTACTAATCTAGATGGAAAGCCGGAAAAAAATAAAATCAATTTCATACTTAATAAAGTTAAAAATGGCTCTATACTTGTCATTGATGGTGTTTTAAAGCCAAAAGAAGAGATTGATTTAATTAAAGAAACGATGAGAAGGGTCGACGATGGTTTTCCTGGAATTGAAATTTGTAGTCTTAAAAAAGAATTGAAGGGATTCTATGGTTTCTTTGATAAACTATCAAGTGGGAAGGACAAATTGCAGAACATATTTTCCACCGGTTTTACAGGAAGACCGATTGAAACAAGTAGTTTGAAGACAGGCATAACACTCGTAGGTCCTGCTAAGATAATAAAAAGAATAAAGAAAAATCCAGATTCATTCTCTGTACTAGCTGAAGTTTAAATTTTTGTGTGTATATTAGTATAACGGGATTTGAATGGCGCATAAATGTCTCAGATGTGGAGCAGTTTACGAAGATAATGATCCTAGTGTTCTAAAAGGTTGTAAATGCGGCTCTGTCTTCTTCATGTATTTCAAGTCTACAGAAGACTTGCAAAGAATTGAATCGATCGAGAAAAAATTATCGCAGCAAAAGACTAGTTTGGAGAAAGAGTTGAGTAAAAAAATTAAAGATGTTCCTATAGAGACTGTGAAATCGCCAAAAGATGGTGTATACGAAATAAACATAGAAGCATTGATGAACAAGAAACCCTTGATAATAATGGAGAAGAACGGTGTCTATTTCATACATCTGCCGTCTGTTTTTGATGTAGTAATACACTGATTTAGGAGAATTCTTTAACCCAATAGTGAACTAAGTAATGGGAATATAATAAATGGTGCTATTATATTAGCGACTATGGAAACAACCAACGCCTTTACAAAAGTCAATTCGCCCAATTTATAGATGATAAGTGTCTCGACTATTATTGGTAATATTAGAAATGCAAACCCAAAAGGTATCACAGAGTAAAGATCCGGCGGTATCAGTTCTACTACCAGACCTGCTATGAAGCCGATTAGTGGTTTTCCGCCAAATAATTTGACTAATATGGCTGATATAACGCCAGAAATTACTGCTGATATTATAAAAGTAAAGTCTATTGCGACCATTCTCTCTACTAGTATTTTGATTCCTGTATTTTAATTTTTCTACACTTTGAAATCAGAAATTTTCTTTGTCAAATCTATGTTTCCTACGAACAATGCTCTACAACAATATCTTTTTATGCCTAAATCGTCGAGAACTTTCTTAGATTCTTCTCCTGCATCTACACGTTTCCTATATTCTTCCCATAAATGGGCTACAACTTTACCGCATGAAAAACATCTAACTGGAATTAACATTTACCTCTTACTCCTCTGCTTATGTCTTCTTGCCCCTTTTCTACTCCTAGAAGGTTTATGGGGCTCAGTTCTTCTAGGGTCATAAACCAATAAATTTCTATCAAAATCTAAGTATATTTTTTTTAGTTTTTGATCATTTAAAAACTCTACCAGACCTTTTGATATGGCCTGTCTTATAGCATCGGTTTGCGAAGAAATTCCACCATGCTTGGCATTAACACTTATATCTACAGTTTGTATTACATCGCCGGCTAGCATTAATGGTTCTCTAATTTTTAATCTAAGATATTCAGGTTGCCACAAATCCAAGGGAACATCGTTTATTGTTATTCTACCGGTTCCTGCTTTTACTCTAGCTTTTGCTACCGCAGTCTTTCTTTTGCCAGTTGCCAATACTATTTTTTCTTTTGCCAAATTACCATCTCTTCTTTGCCCCTAGGGCAACGGATAAATCACCGATTGTAATATATTTGCATTTCAGTTTATTAACATCAAATTCTTCCACACGAATAAATTGTTTGTTCTTGAATTCGTCTGGGATTCCGATATAAACTTTTAGTCTTCTCAAAGCTTCTTGTCCTCTGACTTTGTAAAAAGGAAGCATTCCTCTTACTGTTCTTCTGACTATGCCATCTGGCGTTCTTGGATAGAATGGACCGTGATGTGGATCGCCTCTTACAACTCTTTGTGAATAGAGTTTAAATTTATCTTTTTTACCCCCTGATAGAATAGCTTTTTCACAATTAACGATTACTACATTTTCAGTTTTAAGCAAATCTTTGGCTATTCTTGTCGAAATCCTTCCCAATATTTGATCGGATAAATCGTATATTTTCATAATCAACACAGTATTTTTACATTTGTTCCTCTGGGATTCTTTTCAACTAATTCTTCTATTGTTATAACTTTTCCTTTTGTTTTTTCTATTTTAATTTTAGCTGGCTTAGAGAATCTCCATGCACTTATAGTAACTGGCTTTGACAAATTGCCATAACCCATAACAACACCTGGTACTATAACAGTTTCATTCTTTTCTGTGTTTCTTTCTATATGCGCCAAATTAACTTCTACCCTCTGTCTTCTAGGCTTGTTAAGTTTCTCAGAAATATCTTCCAGAAAATTACTACCAGTTGCTATCGATTTCTTTTTTAAATTTTCAATCAATTCTTTTAACAACGGATTTGTTGGTCCGGTGCGCTTAACCATATCGCTACACCCTCCATTTTAATACAGTTATAATCAAAGTATAGGTTTATAAAGGTTTTGACTTCGATGGCTTTGCCCAAAAAGTCAATTCTGCACAAAAAGTCGTGAAGTTGCTCAAAAAGTCTAGAAATACATTTTAAAAGAGTTGTACGTCATTTGAGTGCTCACCAAATCAAACTTAAATCTAAATATCTCAGGATTTATTATGCTTTTGAATTGCTGCTTTCAGCTTGATCGATAATTCATGTATCTGTTTCGAGTTGAAATATGTTTCGCCACAGCTTTGACATTCCTTGCATTCTTGTTTAATTGTCACAATTCCAGGATTATGAAGATCAAATTTCAATTCCTTTTCATGAGTTTTCAAATCTTCAGAACCACATTTAACACAAAAGTCATTTTTCATAATGGTAACCGTTAAATTAATATTACATTAAGAAATTAATAAATATCGTTTTTTATTTTTAGGAAATTTTCGATAGAAAACCTTTTGACAACGATGATCCGTAACAGGGTTTGCAATTGTGATTACAACTATTTTTTTGCTTGTGGCATCAATAGGTATCTTTGTCAAACCCAATTTTGGCAATTCCATTAGGCACCAATGCTGATTGGTATAACCTTCGTTGGGGTTGCAAACAAAAACACTCCGCTCTTTCATCATTTTTTCGATTTCTGTTTTGCACTTCTCAAGATCGTTATCAAAAACAGGTAGTATTTGTCTTTCTATCACTCTTCTAACAAATTCAAGAGTCCATTCAATTTCTCTATCCTTCAAATCGAAATTTGCTTCTTTCAGATCCTGCTCAGATTTTGTCCATGAAAGTTTAAAAATCATCTTATCACTTGCCCACTATTTTAGTGAAATTAACTTAAATAGTTATAACAATAGTTACAACAGTTTCCAAAAAACCATGGAAACTAATTTAAATACTTTTAGATATAAAATATCTTTATGAAATTTGATCCAGAGAATGTAATAGAGAGAGCTGTAACGAAATTGCTTCCTTTATCAGAATTAAAACTTGATCCAGAGAATGTAAGACTTAAACATCTAAAAAAAGCACTATCACAAGAAGAAATTGAAGACTATTTTTGGAATCAAAAAGCAACTAATGAGCTACTGGCTCAAATAAAGGCAGCTAGAGGATTGTACCAAGATCCTATTGTAACACCCGAGGGAATAGTCAAAGAAGGTAATCGTAGACTGGTATGCCTACGAAAACTGCAGAAACAGGCACACGCGGGAGAATTGCAAGATATATCACCAACACTTTTTGACAACGTAAAATGCACAGTCTTACCAGCAAATGCTACAGATGAAGAAATTTCTTTGTTATTAGCTACGATTCATGTGCGTGGCAAGAAAGCTTGGGATTCTTTCAACAAAGCTGAAATGCTAGCCCATTTACACAAGGACCTTGATGTAAGTTATGATTCGCTCTCAAAAGAACTTGGGATGTCTAAAATGACTTTGATAAGATTGATAAAAGCACACGATGTGACAATACAATACAGTGAAAAATATCCTGAAGATTCTGATTGGTATAATAACTTTGCTATTTTAGAGGAATTATTCAAAAGAAGAGATCTCAAAGATTGGAGAGATAAACCCGCTAATTTAATTCTTTTCTTTTCTTGGATTCATGAAAAGAAACTTTTCAATCACAAACAGGTAAGGGACTTATATAAAATTCTTAATGAAAAAACTGCAAGCAGGATTTTTGAAGAAGAAGATTTCGACAAAGCAATAGATTATTTGAATTCTGTTGATCCAACAATCGAGGATAGTGATTTTAGAAAAATATCCCACACGATAAAAACATTAAGATCTTTTGACAGAAAGGCTATAGTAAAAATAATAAATGACCCAGCAAGAATGAAAATGTTGCAAAATCTTAGATATGAAATCAATTCCTTGCTTAGAGATGTTTTAGCCCTAGAAATGGTGAATAGGAAAAGAAAGGAGGAAGTTTGAATAAATAAAATGCCCCGATAGCTTATGCAGAGGTTTAAATAAATATCATATACAGACTATTTTACTCCAAGTATTTCACGAAATTCTTTTTCTAATTGCTCCTTTAATTTTGGTATTTCTAAAGTTATCGTATCCCATGCCTTATTCCACTTTTCCATTTTTTCCTTATTAATCCAACTCCCTTCTTTTCGTGAAGAAACCTGTTTTGAAAGTTCATCCATTTCTTGTGCAGATCTGAAATCGTAAAACGCTCTTTTCATTAAGCTGTTGATTTTGTCTATAATGTCATTTATTTCGTTATTAAAATAAATTCTATTTTTATGAGAGAAGTCTAAAAAATTATTTCCTGCCTTTGTAGACTTTTTAAATTTTTTCTTAAGGTTTATATCACCAGCAAGTTGTAGTGGACAAATAAGGGACTTCAAGTTATCATCTAATTCAACCAATTTATAATATAAATCTCTAATCACCGTCGCCCTTTCTTCATGGAGTTTTGTAAAACGTATTTGACTTTCCATGAGTTTGTTTTTATAATTTTCAATGTCCCTTTTAAGAAAACTATTTATTATAGATCTTATTATCCAAGCAATTAAACCACTAGATATGGCAAAAGTTGCTATATATTGAAACAAGTTTGACCATTCCATAAAAATAATTGTTATTTAGATTTACTTAAATCTCACATATCAATCTTAAAACTAAATCTTTACTTTTTGTGCAGAGTTTTGAGTTACACAAAAAGTAGCTATTTTTCATTACTTATTAGGCAAAGCCGACTTCGATAAGTTGAGAATTTCTTCGCCGGTTAGAATATTGATTTCTTTTCCTATATCTCTTGCTCTATTATATGCCAGTTTTAATTGATTTACTGAGACAGTAGGTATAGTTTCTAAATATGTTATTTTATCTCTAACAATTTTAAGGACTTCAAAACTATCTAATTTATCCATTAAGTACATCATCTTAGAAACATAGAACGGATCATTGGTTTCTTCCAAAGCAACACTATAAATTTCACGCCCCTTAGCTAATGGTTTGTGATGACATTCTCCATATGCATGAAATGAATTTTGATCAATTATTGAAGTAAAAATTTTCAAATGATAAAGATTTCTAGTACGACTTAACCAAATTTCTACATTCTTTGGATATTCTTTATATGCTTCTATGGTTGCATGTTTGCCTTCTTCGTCAGTACAAATTACTGGACCTAGACAATGAAAAAATTTCATTCCATGACCGATAGCATTCATTATTTCTTCTTTTAGAGGATTCCAAAATTCAGGATTTCCTTCACCAGAAGTTGCATAAAGAGCAATTTTATTGTTTTCTTCTGTTAAGCGTTTAAGTAATTCTTTCATTTCTTTAACTATCTGCTCATTCGTCTTTTTTTCGGGTAAAGTATGAAGCTGTTGAAGAAGATAATATGTTTCCAAAGGCACTTTCTTTTTATCAAAATTTTTCATGATTCTAAATCTTTTCCTTAAAGATATAACCTTATCTCAAAAAATTAGTGCTTTTAATAAAAATAAAAAAAGAAAGAAAAAATTCTATATTTGAATTGTTGCTGTGAAATCCCAAGAAATTACTGACTCGACAGAGTAATATGGTGCAGCTAAACGTGCTATTGTTCTAATTGGAACGTTTTGACATGTTATTTTGTATTCGTTCTTTGATGTTCTTGTTACATAAAAGTCTTTTGGTTTGTTAATATTCCTGCCTATAATTTGATATTCCCAGTAGTATGGATTTCCTTTAGCAAGTTCTATCTCGAAATCGACTACAGGCGTTGTTGTTCCATCAATTGGGATGTCTCGGTTGAATTTTATCCAACCACTAGCAAAGTAGAGAGTTTCTGAATCATCTAAAGTTATTGTTTTTGTTGTTGTTGTTTTAACGCAGTGAGTTGAATTCCAATGACACCAGTCATTCTCGGGGCAAGTACTCGCAGAATAAAGCATGCAAGTTGGACCAGCTGGAATACCTGTAATTACCTTATCATCTTTTATCATTACTTCAGCTAAAGGTGCACGATTAACCACTCCCCATACAAAGTATCCTGTTCTCAATTTTGTCTCCAAAGTACCACTAATTTCATCAAAAAATTGTATATTAGACATACTTGCCGCTGCCACTACTGACATGCTGATCAATATTGCCAATCCTAATAAAACAAGTTTCTTCATTTTTAGTCCTCCAAATAATTGTCTAAAAGTTAGAGATAAATAAGCAATATTTTTTCTTCTTGATAGAAAATTATTTTCTATGAAACGATGGAGAAACGGTTTCCCATGATATTATATATCCAAACTTTTGCGAAAAGTATGTCAGATGAACATGAAAAAAACGCTATTAACATTCGTGCTTTCAAGTTTAATGTTATTTGGATGTGCGTATGCTTTTTCAATTTATGGTGACCCCGACCCAATCATAGTCACTATAAACCAACCTAAGAATGTGACTATTTTTAGTAATGCATTTACCTTAGATGCATCCATGAACCTAGCTGGTAATATGAAATATTCTGTCGATGACGGAACAAATATTACAGCATGCGATAACTGTTCAGATTTTGATGTTGGAATTACACTCCCCAACGGGGGTCACCATATTATTTTTTATGGTGGAAACTCCACAATTGAAAATAGTTCAACTGTCTATTTCACGATAGATAATTCTCTTCATCTAGATTTGATCTCTCCAATCAACAAAACTTATGATACTCAAGAAGTAGATTTGAACATTACGACAAACAAGGAAGTATTCATGCTCTCATACGAATTGGATGGCGTATACCATAACGGATGTTTCTTCTGTTCTAAATATGAGACTGAATTGAATGTTGAAAATGGCACACATTATCTGCTAACAAGAGCATATAATCTAGATGAGAATAAAAATGAAAGTGTTTATTTTACTGTTAATGTTTCATTACCTTCAACAACTACTACAATACCAGTTAATGTAACAACTACGATTCCTGTGAATACGACTACTACAACAATACCTAACACATCCACTACTATACCTCCAAAGTTTTCTCCTGGTTTCCAAGATCTTCCAAAATTGTATGCAAGCGGAAATGTTACTGAAGCAGAATTGATAAAAATACTCAACAACAACAAACTTAACCCAGGAGTCCTGAACAGATTGATAAAGACTGGAAAGCTCACTCCAGATGTCATAACAGTCTTACTAAAGACACAATCAATGCCGCCTGGGATATTGAATAAAATTTTATGGTATTTTGGATATGGTCATAATCATTTGATTGAAGATTTATTCAGTCAGTACAACATAACCGATGAACAGTTTAAACTCATATTGAACCATGAAATTCCGCCAGGAACCATGAAACACATCGTATCTTCAAAACCGTTGACTGAATTCCAAATAAATTTATTGCTGAAAGATGAGCTTAAGCATGGTATCATAGATCGATTAATCGAAGATCAAACCTTAAGTAATGAAACTATAGAGAAATTGCTTGCTACTCAAAAAATTTCAAGTGGCTTGATGAAGAAATTGATCGAGAATCAAAAATTGAGTGAAACTAACATAGGTACTGTGATAAATAAGACAGATAATCCAAAAATACTGGATAACTTGTTGAAGAATCAAAATCTGACGGAAGAGCAAGAGGATGATATCATGGAAAACTTGCCAAAGGGTCAAGAGAAAAAATATGAAGTGGCTGTAGGCATGATTAATATAAGTCCTATATCACCCATTGGTAAACAAGAAGGACATAAAACTGCATATATTATCAACATAAGCAAAATAACTCCTAAACAAGAAGAACGAGAAAGAAATATCGTAACTACAGAAACCCCTGAAAAGAAACATGAAAATAAAGAAACAAATACGGAACAGAATGAAAACAGAGAGCAAGTAGAAAGAGTAATGAACGAGGATGATCAGGAAGTTCCTCAAGGTAATGCTGGTGGGATAAAATTAAAATATCAACCCACAGAATCTCATGGTAATGAAAAAGAGAAATAAATTATCTTCTCACTTTCTTGGATAATATCAACTTATTCGTCTTCATCCATGGTATTTTTTCTACGATTCCTTTTTCTTCCAACCTTCTGACTAATTTTGATATCTTGACTTTTGAGAAGCCTGTATCTTGAACTAATCTCTTCTGCATTACTTCCTTGTCTTTTAATATCTGGTCTACGATCATCTTCTCTTCTTCTGTTAAAGTCATCATGGCAACGTCCATTTTTTCTTTCCTGTAGTATATGGCAATTAATGATATTATGACAATAATCGCGACCAATGAGCCGTAGATTAAATAATTAGGAGATTCTTTCGTATAACCTCTTTCGTACACGACTATCGATGCGAATTCCGTATCCAGTTTTTCATAATTCCAACTCAAGATGATGCTCTTGCCATCAGTTTTCATGTTCGAAGGATCTGGAGAGACAGATTGAGCAATATCAGACAAGATAAAACCTTGAGGTAATTTAAGGTTCATCTGGAACTTTTTTGTTTCAACCAAAGGATTATAATTGAAGGAGAATATGTATTTTTTCTCTGCTTGTTCTATCAAACCCTTAGTATCGAATTGGATGTTTATTTTTTGGACACTATTGGGAGGTATTATTTTCCAGACAATAATCTGATACTCTCCGTTCTTTGTTAAGTTATAAGGTAGTTCACCGTTTTCATCATAAATCTTTATGTTCTCTGGTGGAGTTAAGGATGCGTACGCTATATTATCGATGGTACTGCCTAAGTTAGATACTTCTAATTGAATTTTTTCATTCGATAGACCAGAGGCAGTTAGGTCTATTTCAACGTTGTAATTTGTTATAGAATAATTAGAAGCATTGATTGGAGTGAAAAATAAAGGTAGGATTATGAAGAATAAAAGTTTTCTATCAAATGGAAAACCAAGCATAATCAAATAGAATCATAAGAAAAGATTTAAGACTTTTGCTTTAGATGTTATTGCTATGATTAGTCGAGAAAAAGCAGAAGAAATGGTTGGAAAGCATTTAGAACAGCCTAAAATAGGTAATATTAACTCTAGCTCCCTTTATGAATGGTTAGACGATATTTCCATTCTCAACTTTCCTGAAATTGCGGCTAAAGTTCTAACTGAAGAATCATTTTTTATCGTACATCCTGGGTTTTATTATAGGCTCAGTTCAAACCAATGTAGTGATTATCTTAAGTATCTTGACAAATTAAGATTAAGAACTCATTCTGATTTAGAAAAAAGTTCTGTTTTAGTTTGGACACCGTTAGGATATAAACAAAGAACTTTGAAACTCTTAGACTTAAACAGAGATTCAGTGATTCTAGTCCCGACAGAAGATTTCAATATATCATTGAGAGATGATTTACTTAGGATGAAACAAGAAGAATTTTATAGAATTTTATCGCATTACATTAAGTTTGCTAGTGTTGTTGGCGAGGGCAGATATGGTTGCGTTGAAGGAGTTAGAGAATATTTTTCTAGAAATAACACTCAAGTAATTGAAGATTTGACAGTTGTTTAGTGATTTGAAACGAAGAAAGATTTTGTTCTTGTGGAAAGGTTTAAATCATTTAGAATTCCCTTAATTCACGGTAAAATGCCTTGGCTAGGTGCAAAGGGAAATAAAGAAAAAATCCGGAGATTAAGAAAAATAGCCGAAAATATAGGTTTGGAGATAAAACTTTATACAGAAGACGAAAGAGTTGATGTCACATTTACTGTTCCATCTAATTCTGCAAAAATTGAATCCATTTTAAAACTTCCCCCAGAGCTTATAAAAACATACAGCGCTTTAAAAGAATTGAAAGAGGGTCTGGCAAGTGATGTTGCTGAATTGACAGGACGGGCTAGAGCATACGAATCGCATAATCTTAAGAGACTCTATGAAGAAGGCCATATAACAGTAAGAAAAGATGGGAGAAGAAAATATTATGGAATTACAGATTGAAAATTGGTTTACCTTTATACTGGAATCAACTTAATATTTATCATGGATAGGATGAAAATCGTAAAACTTATAGTTGCTATCGTGATTTGTCAATTGGCAGGAATTATTGGTTCTATATTCACTATGTCATCGATACCAACTTGGTATGCTACTCTCCAAAAACCTAGTTTTTCTCCTCCTAACTGGCTATTTGCTCCTGTCTGGACCACACTTTTTACTCTAATGGGAATTTCACTGTATTTAGTGTGGGATCAACTAGACAAAAAAGAAGTTAAAAGGTCGTTAGTAATCTTTGGCATTCAACTCGTGCTAAATATTTTTTGGTCAGTTTTATTCTTTGGTTTGAAGTCGCCTTTCTATGCATTCATAGAAATAATCATTCTATGGCTATCTATCGCATTTACTATTTTCAAATTTTACAAAATTTCTAGAAACGCTGCATTATTGTTGATACCGTATATAGCCTGGGTTAGTGTTGCTACGATTCTAAACTACTATATATGGATTCTGAATCCCTGATGGATATTCAAATAAATAGTTCTAAATGAACGTCCATTTTCCATTCTTCTGAATAACTTCTTCATCGACTCGAATCTCTCCACCACCAAATTCCGGTCTCAAATCTTTTACAATATCTGCGTGTATGGCCGATTTATTAAAACCATGTCCTTCATAAGAATTTCCAGGTGTTATATGCACTGTACCAAGAATCTTTTCATCAAATAGCGTTTCGTCCATAAATCTTGTAATGTGTGGGTTTGTTCCTATCGCAGCTTCACCTATACGTCTAGCACCTTTATCTGTGTTCAAAAGAGATTCTAGAGCTTCTTGATTTCTTTCAGCTTTAAATTTAGTGATTTTTCCATGTTTAAAAGTTAAGGATATCCCTTCTATTCTTTGTCCTTCTTTGGAATAAGGATATGTATATTTGATATAACCATGTGTGAAGTTCTCGTCAGGGCCTGTAAATATTTCTCCATCTGGTACATTAGCTCCTTCGTATCTTTCTAGGTCAGGGTTAAACAGACATTTTGCAATACATTTCTGGAATTTCCTACCTTCGATGCCAAGATGAAGGTCTGTATTTTCGCCAACAATTCTCATCACTTTGCCTTTCTCGAGAATTTTTCTTAGTTTTTCTTGTATTTTATTTTGTACACTCCAATCTATCAAACAAGCATCGTAGAAAAATGTGGCAAAATCTTCTGTTGACATGTATGCTGTTTGGGCCATTGATGATGTCGGATATCTTGTTGTAACCCATTTTTTTCTTAACCTCTCGTCTAATATGGGTTTAGTAGTTCTTTTTCTTAGAGCAATTCTCTCTTGATCGATTCCAGCCAAATCATATTTGTTTGCTGGTCCACCGATTCTTATGTAAGCATCCATCGCCTGCATTTCCTCTAATTTTAACTTTGATAGCTGTCTTAATTGTTTTTCAGAAGCATTTTTCATGAATGTATAATCCATAGCTTCGTAACTAACATGTGGATCTAACAATATATGCGGGAAGGGATTTCCTCCACCTTGGATTATCTTTTTGTAAACTTCCATGAAAAGAGGTAGAGTATCGACAGAATCTGTAAGTAGATAGACGTTTTCTCCTTTCTTTAAACCGACTGAATAATTGACTAACAAATCAGCCAACTTTGTATCTCTCGGATCAACCATTAAATCACCTATTATTATAATCGCAAAAAAAGATTTAACTTGATACTTTTTCTATTCGATAGTAAATTGATTTTATATCAATTCAAAAATCTTTTTCAAGTCTTCAGGTCTTTTTATCCTCAGTGTATTCATACCTAGTTTTTTAGCTCCCATTATATCTCTTGTGAAACTATCCCCTACAAAGAGAACTTCTTCAGGATACAAGTTCAATTTATCCAATGCAAATCTGAAGGGTTTCTCACTCGGCTTTTGTTCTCCTGTGTCATCGAAAGTTATTATCAAATCGAAGAAATGTATGATGTTCATACCTACTAATCGTTCCGTGGCTTTTTTTCTTGGGGCATCTGTTATTATTCCTAATTTCAAGTCAAGACTTTTCAAGTGTTCTAACGTTTCTAAGACATACGGATAAGGTTTGATAAAGTTAGGTTTGGTTTTGAGATAAGCATCTATAGCAGCTTGAAGGATTTTTTCATCTGCTTTTCCAGTCTGTTCTTCTAAGAATCTTGTGAATGCTATGTTTGATTCTATACCTAACCTGAGATAGGTTTCCATCAATTTCTTTATTCCAACTTTTTTATCGATTTTCAGTCCAGAATTAATCATCGCATCTATAGCAGCTTTACAGGATTCTGTTTTCATTTTCATGAAGTTTATCAAGGTTTGGTCTAAGTCGAACAGTACAGCTTTAATCATAGATAATGATTTTAGTTTCGAATTTAAAATAGAGATTATGACTAAGTTAACTTTCTTCGGTGGAGTCAACGAAATCGGCGGTAATAAAATTTTATTGGAAGATGAAGGAACAAAAATATTCCTTGATTTTGGAATGCCTTTTTCCCAAGTTGGCAAGTTCTTTTCTGAATTCTTACAACCTAGAAAATGTAGTGGTATAGGCGATTTTTTAGAGTTTGGATTATTGCCAGATTTGAAAGGATTGTATAGAAGAGATTATCTAAAACATATGGGAAGAAAACCAGAGGATACAGAATACCAAGGTGTTTTGTTAACACATGCACATGCCGACCATGCTGCCTATATTCATCATCTGAGAGAAGATATACCGATCCATTGCTCTGAGGAGACATATGCTATTCTGAAGGCATTGAATGATACTGCTAGTGGAAGCTTTACAGACTTGACTGAGTTTACGAGATGTTTCGAGACTTATGTTAACAAGAAAGGAGAAATAAGCAAGAAGACTACGAAGACACATCCAGATATTGTCACACCAAGAAAGTTTGATATTTTCAAGTTCGGCAAGAAGTTCAACATAGATAATATAGAGATAGTTCCTTACAATGTTGATCATTCCTTGCCTGGGGCTACTGGCTACATTATCCATACTTCTTCTGGTGCGATTGTCTACACTGGCGATTTTCGTTTTCACGGTAGGAGAGAAAGGAAGACTGTTGAATTCTTAGAGGCATGCGAGAAGCCTGATTTATTGATAATAGAAGGTACTAGGATAGACGAAGAGAGTTCCATGAAAGAAAAGGATGTGGAGGATGAAGTTTCTGTGATAACCTCCAAGTCAAAAGGACTATCGGTCTGCAACTGGCCTGTTAGGGATACTGATAGGTTGATCTCTTTCTTGAACGCTGCGAAGAAGGTTGACAAGAAACTTACCATAAGCCTTAAGCAAGCCTATCTCATAGAACAATTAAGCAAATGTAAGGATTCCAATGTGCCTAAGCTGGATGACAAGAACCTGGTCTTGTATGCGATGAGAAAGGACTGGGGTGTTATCGGTAGTGAATGTGACGAGAGGCTTATAAGGGCTGATTATGACAAATGGGAAAGGGATTATCTTGATGATTCCTTATGCTACAAGGATGTGAAAGACAATCAGAAGAAATACATGTTCTTCTGCACGAACTTTGACTTGAAGGAATTGATCGACATAAAACCCGTTGAAGGTTCTGTTTATATCAAATCTGTTTGTGAGCCTTTTGACATAGAGATGGAAGTAGACTGGAAGAGGATAGAGAACTGGATAAATCATTTTGGTATGGGTTTGAATGCCACACATGTGTCAGGTCATTGTTCTGGTCCACAGTTGAAGGAATTTGTTAAGACTGTTAAACCGAAGATGCTTGTTCCTGTACATACACAGCATGCTGAAATTTATGATAAATGGTGGGATAAGGTTCATTTATTGAAAGAAGTTGGAGATAAAGTAGATATTAAATAAGAATTACCGATCAGTTAACTTTATATCCAAACGAAGCGATCAGATCGATCATGCTTAAGGGAGAAATAAAACCTAAGTTCTTTAAAATAAGTTTTTATGAAGCTACAAGTTGGGGATTTGAACCAACGGAAACAAAATATTTCAAAACACATAAATATGCTAAAAGATATACTATGAGATTAGTTAAATATTTGAAAAAACTAGCAAAAGAATCTGGCGATTATGAATTTATAGAAATAGAGAATGAAAAAGATGAAGTAGTGGAAGCTTGGAGATCCGAAGAAGGAAAAGTTGTACATTATTCTAATGGTTGGTAGCATATAGAAAAAGTATAGATCCTTGTACTAACTAAAATTAAATATGAGATTTAAAACTTGGTCTTACAGATTTGCTGAACAAGTGTTAAATAGCAAATTACATCTTAGAAAGGAAATAGAACAAGTAATTGAATCAATTGATGTCACATCCGATAAATTATCTCGTCCAAACGTTAATAAAATATTTAGAGAAAAATTTCTACAATTTGGATGGAAAGAACAACCAAAAGTAGCTGAAGAAGAGGATATTGGAGCTAAATTGGATTTCTTTAAGGAAAGAGTTGGAGTGGAAGTAGCTTTTTCACATTCATCATTTTTAGGTATTGATTTGTTGAAGTTTCAAACTATGTCATATTCTAACTTAGATAAGATAGATATTGGGGTGTACATAGCTGTTACAAATGAGTTTCTTAAAAAATTGGTTAAAGAATACAAACAAAAATGGGAAGGAAGTTTAACCTTTGAGAAGATTGTAAAATATTTGCCTCATTTCAAGAGTGCTATACAAGTTCCAATTTTTGTCATTGGATTAGAAGATTGAAAGAACAAGGTTTTCCTAACGAGATAACGACTAAATTCTAGTATAAGATAGATTCTTGTTCTGAAATAAAGTTTATAATAATACGATTCAAACAAAGAATTATGCCTTATTGCAAGAAATGTGGCAGAAAGATAAAACTTGGATATAGTTTATGTTATGATTGTCATGAAAGACAGAAAAGAGCAACAGGATTGAAGTTTGATAATAGGGACATAAAAATTTTCAAATTTGGGATTCTTTGGGTTATTCCAATAATCTTATTAGCATTATTATTTCCAATGGTGTTTGATGCAAGAATTGGAAAAGACAGTTCATATTACACTCTTTTACTTATTTCAATCCTTTGGTTGGTAGGTAGTCTTTATCTCAAAAAGAGAACAGGTAAGTGGATTTATTTTTAATTATTTAATAAAATAAGATAGGTTTTTGTCTTCTTGAAAAACTTTAAAAGACTACAATTCATAGTTTTTTTGATAAGGTATGGGAACAGGTTCAGGTAGTTCCAAGGAAAAAAGTATTAGAAAGAAAAGGAATAAAATGCTATTTCACAGATAGCCACTTTTACTCAGAATTTAACTGACCACCTCCGATCAGATAACTCACCCCTCACTCTCAGCGATAATTACGATAAAGATAGGTTTTTGTTCTTCTAACAACTTTCTATTCCTTTCTCTTCTCCCTTGCATAATCCAAAAATACCAAAGAGTGTAACATTTTTTAGTCCTGAACATCCAGTCTCCTTGACTCTTGGAGATAGGATAAATATCAACATAACAGCAGTTGGAGCAGATGAACTTGCACAGCCAGAACTCTTGATTGGATATGTTTTTACCAGTAAGGACCTTAGCAAATGATACAAGATCCATCCTTGTCTGGCATTGTGGACACTCTACATAGATTGGCATGGCATACATAGTTCGAATGGAAAGGATAATTTGATTTTTGAAGTAGAATTGCGATGAATATATTCTATCTTATGTGAAAGCAAGGCAAGTAAGAACACTGTTTACAAATATTCAAATAATCCAAACAATCTCAGTATCAGATAGGTTTTTGTCCTGAAAATAGAAATGATAAAGGATAAAATCTTTAATGTTTTTGCATTTACTATGCACATTCGAATAGGGAGATCAGCAAAGGATGTTTTCCTTACGTATATTCCAGATAGCTATGGTCAAATATTGAGAGAAATAGACAAAATAGATGAGACATATCCACCGATTATTAGGGATAAAATAGAAAAAATTTTAGCAGTATATTCTCAAAAAGATTCAAAAGTAAAAAAGTTGATTAAAAATTATGATGTTATATTAACAAAAGCTGATAATGATTCTAACAAACTTATTATAAGAAAATATCGTAACAAAGTTAAATACACTCTTCGATTATTAAAAAAAGACTAAATAATCCTCATTTTCAAATCAGCCAGAATCAGATAGATTTTTGTTCTTAAGAAAAGATAGATTAGACATGAATCGTGATAAATTTTTTGACGAAGAATGGAAAGAAATAAAAAAATCGATTAAAGAAAACAAAGGAAAACTCAATTTAGTCGATATTCTTAGGATACACAACTACAAAGTAAATGTGAGAATAATACCTAAAAAAAACTGGGATGATACTGTAAACAAAATAAACATGGCATTAGAAAAAGCTAATGAAGATATTTTAGAAGCACTTAAAATCTTGACAGAAGATATAGATGGTATTGGTATTCCAATCGCTTCTACATTACTTTCGATGAGGTATCCTGAAGAATTTACTATAATAGACATAAATTGCGTCAAAGCAATACTGAAAGAACACAAAATATTATTTAAAATTTCCATAGATGACTACCCAAATTATAACAAATTTATGAAGGAAGAATTTGCAAAAGAAAAGGGTAAATATAAAGAACTAAGAGGTTTTGAATTTAATATGTTCAAAAGAGGAAGAAAGATATCCAAAAAAGAACATAAAAATAGGATAAAAGAATTAAAAAATTAAATCAATAAATAAATAACCTCAAATATCAGATAGATTTTTCTTCTAGTAAATGTAAATCATATAAGGTGAATAATTAATGGCAAAGAAGATAATGACAAAGAAGAAAGCAAAGAAGAAGTGATAAGATTTTTTCTTTTTTATTTTTTTAAATCAATCATAACCCAAGAATCAGATAGATTTTTTCTAAAACTCTTATCGAATCCCTTAAATCCTTTTCTTTTGATAAAACACGTATGAAAAAGAATGATTTGTGGGAAATAGTTACATTGCTCTAGGTTTCATCTTCCTTTATATTGAGTTGAATGTATACTTCGACGGCTATCACGGTGTTGACTTGATGTTCAACCGTTGTTTAATCAGTCTTGTAACTAACAACTCTGAGATAATGTCATACAGAGAGACTTTGAAGATAAGAGATGGTAACGTTACTGACATTTCTTCTTTGTAACTGTATAGTCGTGGGTTGTCTTCATTGAACAACTCAGTCAAGTTCCTTATTGTTGCTGGGATGCTCTCTGGTGTTGGGATTGGCCTGTTGTTGAAAGATTATCTAAAATAAGTTTTTTATTCTTTTCTCTTCTTCACCTTTACTTTTTGTAAGTTTTTTTCGCCTCTTGCAGGACTTTTTTCCATAGAGTCCCTGCGGGCATCTTTTTCTTGACTTCTTTCACGTGGTTTAACCATTTTGACATTCTTTCACCTCTTTTTTACAATATTCAATATTATCCATATTATATAATAAAATAAAATGACTTTAAGTGTTTTTAAAGATCAGTAAACCCTTTTCTTTTTTTTATTTTCTCCAAATCTTTTTATCACTCGTCAACATACCATCCATTATCAAGTCTTCAACAGTATCATCTTCTCTAGTGCAAATATCTAGAATCTTTTTTCCACAGTGCGGGCATTTTTTATAATACATATTCCTCATGGTTAATTATTAACAAGAAAAAAGAAGGTGTTTTTCTGTGGTAGAGCGTACAATTAACCAAAGTCAGATAGATTTTTGTTCTGGGAAATAATATAATCTAGCATGAGAAAACTTAGAATTGAAAAATTTAGTGATAGTAAACTACTACTCGTTTCTCTGGTTATGCTATTCCTGGGAATGTACTTGATCGGTGATGGTATCGGAAGTATCATAATCTACAATCAACAAAGGCCAATAGAACACGTTCCAAGATTGATGAGGGCTTCGGTGGGTTTTTTCATAATATTTTATGTGTTAGGCGTGTCTCTTACATGGGACATAGTGAAAAAGTACTGGTGGTTGCTGATAATTGTTGTCGCATCAGTGATTTTGGCATCTTATCTGATATACGTAATTACGATGTAATCGAAAAGAATCAGAAGATTTTTGTTCTTAGGAAAAGAGTTAAATTCTTAATATCTAATTTTATTTTATGTCTAAACTATCTGCATTAGAATTAGCAGACGCTTATAAGCAATCTGAAATAGGACCTGATGATGGAGTGCTATATAGACTTGGTACGGCATTACGTCAAGTAACAACACCAGATAAAACTGGATTGTCTAATATGGATAGAGTAGCAATAAAAAGATCCACAGAAGTAAAGGAAATTAAAGTTGAATATACTGATTTTCGTGGAAAAACTCATTATAGAGATATGAAAGTTGATTCAATTGAATCATTACTGGAGAAAATGAGAAAATATCCTATTACTTTTGAAAAAGGAATTAAAGATCTCGAAGGATGTTTAGAACAAAAGAGAAGAGATGCACTTAAGATATCTTGGTGCTGAATTATAGCCACAAATAAAATAGATTTTTTAATTCTTTGATAAAATCAGATAAATTTTTGTTCTTGAATGATTTATATAAAATCCTCTAACCAAATCTTAAGTCTAAGAATACTGATCAAAAACTTAACCTAGGATTAGAATCTCTTTGGTGCATGCTTTTGATAACATTCTCTACAGTAGACTGGTCTACCTTCTTGAGGTTTGAAGGGAACTTCGGTTTCTTGTTTACAATCAGCACAAGTTGCCTTATGCATCTCTCTCTTGAAACCAAATTCTCTTTTTTCGAATGGCATTTATATTTTCCTCCTAATTTATTTTAGAATTATAGAAGTTATAAATTTATAAACGTATCGAACGTGGGATTTAGTCCTGTACAAATATCCACTAATCAAAATCAAAACCCAGAATCAGATAGATTCTTGTTCTCAAAGAAGATAATTTAATTGTGGCTAAGAGAAAGATAATCTGGATTGTATTGTCCTGTAAGATTATGTTAGAAAAATAAGGCTTAGATGTGTTTAGATGAAGAAAAAAATAATGGAGGGAATAGTTAATTGCTCCCGCTGCAAGTATTATTCGCAACTAGGTATTCTCCTGCATTGCAAGAAACACGGTTTTACGAGTTCTGTTACTAAGAGGGTTTGTGATGATTTCAAGAAGAGGTAAAAGTAGGGAGAAAAAGAAATAACTAGAATCAGATAGATTTTTGTTCTCGATAAAGATAATTTAATTATGGATTGGAAAGAATTTCTGAAGCCAAATAAGAGAAAGATTGTGATATTTGTAGTTTTATTAATTCTATCTATTATCAAGATAGATATTTTTATATGGATTTTTTTACTTCCTTTTAGCTTTCTTTTCGGAGGAGAAATTATTTTGGGTTGTCTTTACTTAATTTCCTGTTTCATAGTCTGGATTTACGACAAGTACAAGAAGAAAAGAATCAGTTAGATTTTTGTTCTTGAGGACTCAAATCCTACCTCTCACATTAGCTATTAGTATCTGTAAGTAAAATTCTGTGCAATAGACAATATACCTATTTCTTTTTATGTTTTGTGCTTGTAGAATGACAGTATGTTTTCTTCCCAACTTTATGTGTATGATATTTTTTACCCATTTTTTATTCCCTCATATAACTATTACATAGAAGTAATTAAATAATTATAGAAGAAGTAATAAGGCAAGATGTAAGATGTTGTAGACTGATATGAAACCAGCAAACTGCTAAACCCCTTTTTTTTATAGAATCAGATAGATTCTAGGGAGTAATTATATAAAAATATGTTAGATGCAATTGGTCTCGGGAAGTTCGAAAAAAATTTGCTCGCAAGATTGTTTTTCTGAGAAAAAACCGTAATTATCCCGTTCTTAAAGAAAATTCTCGAGTCTTTTAAGTAAGTATAATACTGGAATTAACAAAACTTTTTTAAAGTTTTTTCTGGTTAGGGTGAAGAGGTAAATTTTCTCCTCTCATGCCGTAGAGGACTTTCATTAAGTTATCCAAGTACATTGCTTCATTGGCGCACTTGTATATAAAAGGTCCACCTCTACCTACAGGAGGTTGAGTACTTTCACATCTGATATCAAGGTGCAGGTACATTGCCAACCAATTTTTAGTAAATCTTTTGACGAATTTTTCGAAATCTTGTGTTGAATGCCATATTCTAGCTAAGTTCATTTCTATAAAGGGTTTGGGGTCGTATGTTTTTGGATCTGCTAAGTTTAATGATTTAACACTCAAATTATCTCCTATAGCGCTTTCGAAACCCCAATCCTTGTTTCCTTGATATAGAATCGTGGTCGGATTACAATATTTATCTACCTCTACGCTTTCCAGTTCTTCATGATCTAAATCGCCCATTATGTTTCACCTAAGAATAAAGAATGAAAACTAAATTTTATCAATCTTTCGTTTAGGTATTAAAGATATAAAAACCAGTTCGCAAATTTTTTTCTCACGTTCGTTTCAACTGTACATAATACAGAATCTTATATAAGTATGCCCTAATATCAGATAGATTTTTTCCTGAGGACTTTATATTTTCTTTAAGTTTTTCTCTGTTGATTACAAAGGAGAGTAAGTCTGCCGCTTTTAATTGAATGTTTCAATGATTCTAAATAAAATAAAGGATCTTTATAAGAGAATAGTGATTTATTAACTAAAACAGCCGATGCTCCTGCTACCATCGCATAATAAGCATCTTCCGGACCACGACAACCACCCTCAGCAATGACAGGTATTTTCACTGTAGAACAAACACGAGTAAAGAGCTCTTTGTTTATAAAACCGTTTTCTGAGCCAATATCACTCATCAATACCCTTATTGCGCCACATCCAATTTTTTCTAATGCCTGCGCATCTTGAATATTGGCGTTTATAAGCGGTAACACTATAAACCCTTTGTCGAGTAAAATTCCAGCTGCTCTAATAACATCTTTGTTAATTGGCCTAGTAAGAGTATGGTTTAACACCTCGAATTTAATCCATTTACTATTCGAATATCTATAACCAACTTCTACCCTTTTTATAGCTTCTTCTACTGTCAATGCATGATTTGTGTTAACAAGAATGGTATACTTTTTGTTGGATATCGACTCTCTTATATCTTTATACTTTAGGCCAGAATAGCCGATAGGAAAATCATCTATACTTTTAATTTTTTCAAGATCTCCGTGAGTATAAATCGTTAAAAATTCAGTTCCAGAATTCTTGATAAAGTTAATCGCAGTCTTACGATCAATAGGATCATTAATGCCTCCAAAACAATGTAACAAACGGGATGTAAATTTTCGACTATGAATAACCCAAAAATCTTGATTTTTTTCCATTATATTTTATGTAAAATCTATAAACTTATTTTTGTTCTTTGGTAAGGTTTAAAATTTTATTCCTCTAATTTCGACAAGATGCTGAAGGAGTAGATCTTAACGAAATAGGAGCAAGATATTTAAGAGAAAATGGCATAGTAAATGTATAGAAGCAGATATCTGTTCAGATAATTCAACTATTCTCAGGAGTACTTGTTGTTAAATAGAATAATGTAAGTTATACTAGAAACGATTATGTCCCTTTGTAAAAGATGTTGTGGAATTATTTCCCAAACTCAGGTTTATGGGAATGATGGCTTATGCAAAGAATGCTATAGTAAGCAAAAAATATAGCTTTAAATGTATAACTATTAAATAATGTATAAAGAGACGATAATTCTGTTGTCTTTTCGTTCTAAATTCAACTTCTGTTTATGTCTAAAAAAATTCAAAAAGAGAAGATAGAAGAGAGGATTCTAGACTACAGAACAATCAATAACGGAAGTTTAGTAATGGGCCAGTTGATAGATCCTGAGACCAAAAATATGGTAAAAGAATGGGTAATTACTGATGTAAATAAAAATGCTAACAACATTTTAAGTACAGATAAAACAGAAGATGAACAATTTAATTATTAAGTGTTATTGGAAAGTCCATATTCCGTTGATATAAATACGAGATTTGAATCAAGTAGAAGAAAATACATAATTAAGAATCAGTTAGATTTTTCTATAATTCAATGCGCCAGCCGGGATTTGAACCCGGGCCACAAGCTATTTCCAAAACTTGGGAAGCTCGGATCTTAACCAGGCTAGACTACTGACGCTTTATTAAAATTTCATTTAGTTTCTCTCTTGAAG
>Ga0315285_10000221_pt1 | contig 56363 bp, 53 predicted proteins | sample YL17G09_36_MG_FD_203698 | JGI IMG/M metagenome (GOLD analysis project Ga0315285, IMG submission 203698) | Sediment microbial communities from Yellowstone Lake, YNP, Wyoming, USA - YL17G09_36 | ecosystem: Environmental > Aquatic > Freshwater > Lake > Sediment | place: USA: Wyoming | collected... | reverse complement strand
TGCTTGCGATCCTTGCCCGAATGTAGTTCGACGGATCCAATGCATGGGCAGGTGGTACGTAGCCTGTCTCTATTTCGACGATCATGGTTCCCATGCCTTTGGTCGCGAGCACATCGCAAGCGAGATTTTCTCCGACGGTGCATTCCAGATCGACACTGTATCCACGAAGGACCAGATTCTTTGCGGCAATCATCTCGAGAACGGAGTGGTTGATTTTGAGCAGATTCTTTTCCCTGAGCTCCACCAGTCTTCTTGCCAGCGCAGTAATCTTCTCTTCCACTTCGGGATTCGTCCCTATTTTTAACCTGCTTATCAGAGTCTCTATGTCTTCGTCGAATTGGTTCAAAGGTTCATCCTCTTCGTTTGTCTTGGTCCTTTACTAGTTCAGCATATCTGACGAATGTGAATGGAACCCCTCGGGAATTGATCATCGACACTATTTTCCAAGTCTGCTGACTATCAGAGTGAGCGTTGAGCGTATCGAAGGAATCATTCTGATCTTCTGAGTAATGATGGTCTCCAGATCCTCCATGGTCTCTGAATTGATTCTCATTACGATGTCGTATACCCCATATACAAGATAGGTCTCCTCGATTTCCTTGAACTTGGCCAAGGCGTCGATTATCTCAGATTCCTTTCCGATTTCCGAGTTGGCGAGTACGATCGCACTAGGCATATGTACTAAATCGTTTTTGACAGCTATAATCTCATCGAATCGAGAAAAGCCCAATGATGTCGACTCTATCCCTCTCATTCAGTCTCTCGTCGTTGCGAGACAAACAAGATGCCAGGTCCCTCATCGGGATATGGTAGGCAAGAAGGTTCGGAGACCGCGGAAGTTGACGCCGCAAACCATGCAACAGCTCTATATACACTTCCTAAGATTGTCACGTTGGGTAAGAACAGTCCGAAGGCCGACGGGAATCGAGTTTCGAGCTCCAATGATGAAGATAAAAGGGTCAGCTGATCCGAAAGGAAGTGATGAGCCCTATGAGTGCAGATATCATCGGCCAGGCTCCCCTGTTCTTCCTTTTCGTGAGCGGTGAGGCGATTATCGGACCAGCTCATTTCACCGTTGCGGAAGAGAGTTCTTATATATCTTCTTCCAAAGTTCAAGACGATGACGGTCATTGGGGTGTGCGGCAAGCTCTGCGACAAGTGTCCGCTCTACGGATCCGAGTGCGAAGGCTGCCTTCAGGAGATGAAGATGTCTTCCAGGTACAAATGCGAGGTCTACCGGTGCGCAGTTGCGAAAGGCCTCGAGAGCTGCGCTGGCTGCGACGAGTACGACTGCCTCATCACGCATGAACACCGTTCTTTATGTCCTCTCCTGGTGGAAAAAGGAATGCAACCCGTCGCGAGAAGGACACATACGGCCGACAGCCCAGTACAATGACCTCTAGATTTTCTTGTCGGTCAATGAAGACACATGGCCGACTATTGATATCGACAGATTATCTCAATCTGACGACTCTAACCCAAACACCCGGTGTCTCATCATCTTTAGCATATCGTTTAGCTGCAACGATCGTGACAACTTGAGAGTCATCAGGAATTATGACCTTCGCGAGGCCGTCAAGGACTGTTCGAATCAATTTGTCAAGATCGGGTCTTTTTGTGTTCAGTTGTCTTTTCTTAGGGAGGCTCCTTGGCCTTGGAAGTATGAATGTCGTAGTGACCTCGTATCCGAAGCGAGTATCGCCTGAGTAGAACGACTGAGATCGCTTTTCGTTCGAGCATTGAGCTTCCATCGCAATTCGCAACTGCCACCTCTTCGTGTCCTTGTTGCCGTGGGTCGTGACGACTCTGTCGATCTTCTTTATGTAGAATGATCTTGTGCTTCCCTGGGGTTTGGGGTCGCCCGAGACATAGAACTGGATCACATCCTCCTGTTCACTTCCAGGTTTCTCCTGCTCAGCAATGAACTCAGTGTCATCGATCGGACTAATGTCATACATTCCTGCCTCCAAATGCTTGTCGACCCGTTGTCCCATTGTCATTGCACTCAATCTCAGCGCACATTAACCTTTCGTATGGGCATCTATAGCACTCTGCTCATTATCCTCTTCGTCTTTTTCGTTACTAGCAATGAACGAGGCCTTCTTCAGTGATATTCTTACAGTGTCGACGAGGAGATAGGTACCTATCAGCGTCAGAGTCAGACCACAAATCCATCCCCATGGCACATCGATTAGTGGTGTGCCCAGAATATTGTTCTTGCTGAACGCCAGACTCCCGAAGAACGGCAAATAGATGATGAAACTGCGCACAGCGATTCGTAGATCCTCGACGGCCCATGCCAGGAGCAGGGTGATCGGCAATATGAAGTAGCCCATCGCCGTTCTTGGATAAAAGATCAGAACTGCGATGAGGACGACCAGTGTTCCCTCCCAAAAGCCCAATCGTTTCTTATGAGCGTACCATATAGCCAATAGGAAGGAGACCGCCGTCATCAAAAGAAGGACGACCCCTGGGATTCTCAAACCACCCATGGATAGGAAATCCCATATGCTTATGCCGCCTGTTGGCCCGGATTCCCCACCAAGGAAGTAGTAACTGGGGAAAGAGATGAACTCCGTCGGCGCGACTGCTAGGAAAGGTGCGACGATTATTACTGAGACCACAGCCATTATTCCAAGATGGATCAGCCTTTCTCTCCATGATTTCGTTTTTATCAGGAGCATCGGGTAGAAAAGGAGATTGAAAATCTTTGTCCAGAAACCCACCGCTATGGCTAATGCCGAAACTCTCAATCGATCGTGAATGGCAAGTATCAATGGGACAATGAAAAGAAGGACTACGATGGATTCGTCTTGGACGCCAAAAGTCGATTCTATCGTCCCGTAGGGCAAGAATATGAAGAGGATTCCGACTATGAATGCGTTGAAGTCGTCCCATCTTCTCAGACCGAGATATAGGACGACGGCCGTCAAGATCGTGAATGCCGAGAAGTACATCTCATACATCCAATCCTGCCCCCCCAACAATTCTGGAGGTAGCATGAAATACACGATCAGTGGGGGGGACTCGCAGTTGATATCTCTGTATAGCCAGCCTCCGTGCAGCACCGTTTCCGTTCTGTTCCTATAGTATGGTACATCTGGTGTCGGACCAAGAGCATCGTCGAGATACGGTCTTATTACCATTCGGTCCAAAACGATAAGTGATCCCAGAAAGACAATTCCTATCAATAGGATCGTGAGCGCCCTTCTCTTGGGTGGTATCCTTCTCAATCTAGCCTCTGAGTCCTTGAGACATTTGTTCAATTCTGCGAAAAAGGGTCCCTTAATCAGTAATCCCCCTATAGCTCGGCATGGCACACCTCTTCGACTCGTCCGCTGCGATCAGTGTGCTCGGAATCGTGACGGGATAATCCATGAGTATCCAACCAACTCTTGAGATGATGTCAAGGGGTTAGCCTATTTCGGTCGCGAGGGAACAGTATCGCTTCTCGAATGTTCGGAAGACCCAGCATCTTTTGGACAAGGCGCTCAACCCCGAGCCCCCATCCCCCATGCGGAGGCATGCCATAGGCGAATGCGTCCAGGTAGAATTTGAAGGAAGATATGTCGAGACCTTTCTTCTCCATTCTTCGAACAAGCAAGTCGTATCGATGTTCTCTCTGGCCACCCGATGCGATCTCCTGTCCCAAGTAGTCTAGATCAAAGGAATGCGAGAAGAGAGTACCCTCCTTCTCCATGATGTAGAAAGGTTTGGAACCCTCAGGATATTCAACTATCCAATACATGTCGTATCCCTTCGATTTCATTATCTCTCCGAGGGTTCTCTCGTCCTCGGTACCCAGGTCCTCCCCTTCTCTAATCTGTGTGCCCTCGGAGGCAAGTAGTTCGATGACACTGGAATACGTTAAGATGGGAAAAGGGGTCTTCGGAACGTCGATATGTATTCCTAGAGTCTCAAGCTGCTTTGTTCCATTTTGCAGGACACCTTTGATGACGTGGAGCACGCATCCTTCAATCACGTTCATGACGTCCCATTGTGAGGAAATGAATGCCATCTCTCCATCGAAGCTGATGAACTCGGACACATGCCTAACTGTGTCGGATGGTTCGGCCCTGAATGCAGGACCAATCTCGTACACTCTATCGAGACCGGTCGACATTAGTATCTGCTTGTACAACTGGGGACTCTGAGCCAAGTAAGCTGATTTGTCGAAATACTTGACCTCGAACAATGAAGCTCCCCCTTCAGCTCCCGATGCTACTATTTTCGGAGTGAAGACTTCTACAAAACCTTTTTCCCCCAGGTATCTACCTATCAGATCCAAAACGAGAGATTTGACCTCGAAAATTGCCCTTACCTCGGATTTTCTCAAGTCCATGAATCGGTTGTTGAATCTCGTCTCAACTTCCACCCCTACCTTGTCGACTACGCCCAATGGAAGAGGGGAGGCCGCTCTGCTAAGGACCTCCACGGCATTCGGCAAGATCTCAAACCCCATCTTCGCTTGCTTGCTTTCCTTCACGATCCCCGAGATCCCAACCACAGATTCTCTCGGAATAGATGTCAGTATCTCGAATACTTCTGCGGGTACTTTCTTCTTTGGAACGGCAATTTGCAGGACCCCATGATGGTCTCGCAGTATTACGAAGGAAATTCCCCCAAGATTCCTGACATCCTGCACCCAACCCTGGACAGTGACCTCTCTTTCGTAGTCTTCTTTAGTGATCGTAAGGGAATTTCGCATCGGGATGTTCTCACTCATTCGTGCACCACCGTCCAGAATTGACAGAGTACGTATTTAAGTCATAGTGATATTGGACTTGAAGTCCGACCTACTAGGAATTCATTTCGCAAATGATGCCGCTAGTCGCATCGATTTCCAAGTTCGACCTTCCGTATGTTAGCTGTCAGTTACCGAAAGAAATAAGATAGAATTGCTAGATAGCGGGACTTATGTCTCCAATGGTCGACATAGATAGAGAGGAGTGTACTGGATGTGGCTTATGTTATAATGATGAATGTCCAGAGGTTTTCATGGAGGGCGAATCGGGCATCTCTGATGTCAAAGAGGAATTCAGAGAAGGAGAACCCGGACAAGGTAAGATACCTGAGAACTTGAGAGGTTGCGCGGAAAAGGCGGCTGATGCCTGTCCCGTAAGCGCGATAGCGGTGCTTGGGGATTGAGCGGAGTCCTTCTGGCTGAGCACACAGTAGATCCTTTCACTCGCTAGTCTACTGCAGAATACAGAACCACTTGGAATCATGATTAGGACAGCACGGCCCTGTCTGATCGTTTGTTCTCAGAGCGAGAATCCGGATACGCTTGTTCTGTCGTTCTGGATGATATGCCCGCGTCAAATGTTTTATATGGACACTTGCATTTACAGACTGTTCAGGATTGGGGAAATTCATGTCAGAAAGAGTGACTGTCTCTGTAATCAAAGCAGATGTTGGATCGGTTGCTGGACACTCTCGCCCTCATCCGCGAATGCTTGCGAAGTGTGAGGAAGTCCTAAGGGATGGTGCCAGGAGCGGTACGATCTTGGACTTCTACGTCACGAGGGTCGGAGACGATGTCAACCTCTATATGACGCACAGTCTTGGCGAGAACAACAAGGACGTTCATGGTCTCGCTTGGGAAGCATTCATGGCCGCGACAAAAATCGCCAAGGAGATGAAGCTTTATGCCGCCGGTCAGGACATACTCACTGATGCGTTCAGTGGGAACGTCAGGGGCGCAGGTCCAGGTGCCGCAGAGATGGAGTTCAAGGAAAGGGGCGCGGAACCGGTCCTTTTCTTCATGGCCGACAAGACCGAGCCTTCATCGTTCTCGCTTCCACTGTCTCGAATCTTCATGGACCCATTCACTACAACGGGATTGGTCATTGACCCTAGGGCACATGAAGGCTTCAAGTTCGAGATAGTTGATGTCCGCGATTCAAAAAGGATAATAATGTCCGCCCCGGAAGAGAGCTACGATATGCTCAGCCTATTGGGCGATACGACAAGATATGCGATAAAGAGGATATTCAGCAAGAACGACGACCTTGGACAGGCATCTGTCGTCAGCACAGAGAAGTTGAACATTTCGGCAGGAAAGTATGTCGGAAAAGACGATCCCGTCATGATTGTAAGGTGCCAGAGCGGATTTCCAGCGGTCGGCGAGGTTCTTCAACCTTTCATGTTCCCACAACTTGTTGCAGGATGGATGCGAGGGTCCCATAATGGTGCCTTCTATCCGTGCTCGGTGGATGATTCCGATCCATCTTATTTCGACGGCCCGCCTCGAATTGTATGCCTAGGATTCCAGATCAGCCACGGGAAATTCCAGGGTCTGGAGGATCCTGGTTCTCCGTCAGGTGTGCATCGACCGATAGACTATTTTGCTGGGAGCGTCTGGGACGAAGCAAGGAGAAGATCCGCGAAGGTGAACATATATATCAGAGGTCATGGTCCTTTCATGCCTGCCATACTATCTCCGGAAGAAATGGAGTACACGACGAGACCGGCAGTCTTGAAGAAGCTCCGTGAAAGGATGGAAGACATTGAGTAAGATCTCTACCCCGGTCGTGATTGTCAACTTCAAATCGTATCCTGAGGTGGAAGGTCAAAGAGCTCTTGCCTTGGCGATATCCTGTGAAGAAGTTTCGAGAGAATCGGGGGTGTGCATTGCAGCGTGTCCGCCACTCGTGGAACTTTCAAGAGTGGCATCCTCGGTGAACATTCCGGTTCTTGCTCAGCACACAGATCCCATGAGGCCGGGATCATGGACTGGCTGGACGACTCCGGAAGCGGCGAAGGCCGCTGGTGCTGTAGGCACCCTCCTCAATCATTCGGAGCACAAAATGATGATATCAGAGATCTCGATCGCTGTGAATCTCTGCCGATCCGTGGGCCTCCAGACCGTGGTTTGTGCCGATTCGGTCGAAACCGCAGAAGCTTGCGCATTGTTGAAGCCAGATTTCATTGCGATCGAGCCACCGGAGCTGATTGGAGGAGAGGTTTCCGTCACGAATGCGAAACCGGAGATCGTTGAAAGGACGGTCCGTGCGGTCCGCCAAATTGATGATGGCATTCCTGTGCTATGCGGAGCTGGAGTCAAGACGGGCGCAGATGTGAAACGGGCGATCGAACTTGGTACGAGAGGGGTCTTGCTTGCTTCGGGGATAGTCAAATCGATGGATGTCAAGAAAAGCCTGATTTCTCTTGTCGGCAATATCTAGTCGTCCGGACGACAAAGGTCTCTGGCAGCATCGTTGCAGAAGTCCAGTGTCACATCCCAATAGACTCACTGTACACTGCCTCCTTAATTGCACAATGCTGTCTTCTGGGATCGATGAGAGGCCAGTGTCGCCTTCTAATCATTGCTCTCCTCCCCTTTATCCAAATGGGCCTCTCATCACCCTTCGATCTCTGCGAATCTATTGATATTCGGGACGTTGCGATTCCCGTTGATCTGGAATTAGCTGGACCAAGAATAATGGAGTCCATAATGGTTCAAGACTCGAGTAACAAATCTCAAAACACGTCAGTGTCTGAACCGCAGGACCTTCTTCGAATAGCTAGTCTGTGTCCTTCTTTCGGAGTCGAATACGTTGTCCTGAGAAACGCGGGTGGGAAAATCGTGGAAATCAAAGGCTGCAGTATATCGGATGGAGAAGGAGAAGTGACCATCACCGCAAACCATTCATTGCAGCCTGGTCAGGAATTGTACCTGTGTTCCAATCTCTCTCTCCTTCGGAAGGTCTATCCTAATGAATCCGCTTACTCGATTCACTCGAATGCTACGAGCATTTCTGGACGATACGTTTTGGCGGACGAGGGAGATGAGGTCATTCTTACCGGATTGGATGGAGAAGTGATTGATGTCGTGGTCTACGGCGACTCGGACTACTCAGGCGTAGGATGGACTGGAAAGTCGATCAAGAAACCCACAAAGGGGCACGAGATTCACAGAAAATCGAACGACATCACGTTAGATACGAATAGTTCGCTCGACTGGTACATCACGAAACCTGCAAGGTCTGAATTCACATCTATCGGAGCATTTGCCTTAGTCGAACCCTTTCTTGCTCCGGGCGAAGCACGTTCCAGGCTGATCAGAGAGTTCCAACATGCTTCTTCGTCGATAAAAGCTTCGGTATATGAACTGGACGATCCTGAGATAGTCTCTGTCCTATCTTCACGGGCAAGAAATGCTGTTGATGTATCAATCCTTCTTGAGGGGCAACCAGTCGGGGGCCTGTCCGAGATGGGGAAATCCTCCGCTTGGGAATTGGAAGATGCCGGGGCGACTATGTCTTTCCTCAAATCGAGAGATGGATTCAAACGTTACGATTATCTCCATTGCAAGTATGCCATAATGGATGGGCATCGCTCAGTCATAATGTCGGAGAATTGGGTAAAGAACGGGATAGACCATAACCGAGGTTGGGGGGTTGTGGTCGAGAGCCGAGATGTTGCATCATTCTTGACCGACGTCTTCGAGCGGGATTCGTTCAATGGAAGCCTAGATATTCAGCCGATCGGGCAGGTCCTAGATAGGGATGACAACCAGATGATCGACCTTCCATTTGTGGACGATCAGGATTCGATGGACTTGCCGCAATTCCAGGCGTACGTTCGACCATTGCTAGCACCGGACTTTGCAAGAGATAGGATTGCTGACTTGATGCAGAACGCAAGCTCGAGGATTCTTGTAGAGCAATTCTATTGCAGCCCTTCTTGGCTGAGCTCCGATGGTCTAGTTTCCAGCCTTTTCTCCGCCGCATCAAGAGGGGTCAGTGTAAGGGTATTGCTCGATTCGTCTTGGTTCAGTTCGGGAGAGACCAGGAACAATACGGAGATGGTGGAAGGTTTGAATCGGAAAGCCCAGGAGCTTTCAGTGGACCTTCGCGCAAGACTCGTATCCCAATATCACCCATTTCAGATAATTCACAACAAAGGAATAATCATTGACAATACGACCATTGTCTCCAGTATGAACTGGGTGGATGCTTCGTTTGATGAGAACAGGGAAGTTGGGATCGAGATATCATCTTCTGAGGTCGCCATGTATTTTGGAGACACTTTCTGGATGGACTGGGCAACAGACCCATACCCTCCAATAGTCAATCTCTCATTCTACAGTGCCACAATCTACGAAGGCACCCTTGTCCTGCTGGATGCCTCTAGGTCAACCGACAATTCGGGCATAGCTAGCATCCGTTGGGACGATGGCGGCGATGGATCGTTCGAATGGGAGGGTCCCATAAACTTAGTCAGACTTGAACCAGGTAAGCATTTGATCTCGGTCATTATCTTGGACAAATTCAACAATTCGGCTACTTCAGAGGTAGAGATACTTGTGCTGAGGACGATTGAAGTCGGAAAAAACGATCTTTTGCTTTACGTACCTCTGGGTGTCGGAACCGGAGTATTCGTGGCTTGGAAGATCCTCAAAAGAATTAAGACTGGATAGCGTGTTAAGTCGTTCGTGTTTATTCGATCCTTCGAGCTAGGCGACCTGACGCCTGTCTTCGATCTTGCCTGCTCGGAACTAAGGGAACGCTACACACCATCTCTTTTCGTCAATTTGCACCATTATTGGCCTGAGGGGTTCATATTGATCGAGGACCTCGGAATTGTTCAGGGATTCATTCTTGGTGTGATGGTATCAAGTATTCAAGCAAGAATCCTGATGCTGGCTGTAAGGGGGGACAAGAGGAGGAGGGGGTATGGAACCCTCTTGTTCCACCGATTCTGCGCGGAATGCGCAAAGAAAGGAGTCAGATACATAACGCTTGAGGTAAGAGAGAGTAACATTCCAGCGATACTCTTCTATGGGAAGATGGGGTTCCAGTCAATCGGGGAAATCAAGAGATACTATACGGATGGAGAGCATGCGTACAAGATGCATTTCTTCCTTTAGTGGAACATCTGATCGTTTCGATGCTCGTTCCAGAAATAATAGGGAGATTTCTCTTTCTGCGAGTGCGTGATGTCTGTGGAGAGGCCCTTCTGGTAAGACCCATAACGGTCTTTTATCTGTTCCTCAGCGGTCCTACTCCTCTTTACCGCATCCTTTATGTGTCTCTCCTCGATAAACTCGTCACCCGCGATGACCGCGAGATCTCCAGCTGACCGAATCAAACCGCCGAGCTCCCTCAGTCTCAGAGTCAGTGCTCCAGTCTTGCCATCAATGGCATTCGCCCTTCTCCGCGCTTCTTTTGTGATAGCATCGATTCCTGAATGAGAGGCCTGCGGAATCCTGCCGTCTATCGATATCTCCTGCGCAATGAATTGTGCTAGGAGAGCTCTGTTGTCTGGAGAGTCTTCCATCGAAGTCTCCACCAGGACCTCATAGCCGCTTCCATTGATTCTCGAGCGAAGCGGTGAGAGGATCTGTTCAAGGTCTTGTATGTTGCATGCCCCTACGAAGATGAAGTCGCAAGGAACACTTTCGACTTTGACGCTAGCTCCGGAGCTCTGGGGATTCCTTCCAGTGATCGGGAAGCGTTTTTCTTGCATCCCGGTCAGTATAAATCGCTGCAAATGGCCCAGATGAGGCAATTCATCCAGGAAAAGCACTCCTTGATGCGCTTCGTGGATTGCTCCTGGTATCACTCTATCGTATGGTTGGGTGCCCAGGGCAGGATGACCACCATACGGGTCATGACGAACATCGCCAAGTAATTCTGTCTCACTAGCGCCGGTGGCTAGGACGAAAGGATTACGATCCAAGGGAACAAGGACCTTTCGAGGAGAGATTCTCTCGAATTCCCTTCTCTTCTCCAAGGCCTCTTGGTCCAGGACCCTGATCATCTCAGCACATCGTTCGAACACGACCACTTCCTCTTTGCCGAGACGTTTTCTCGTTGTCGTGACTCTGTCGTGACCGCTCGGGAGACCTTTCACGCCGGCCGCGCCCATCGTCACCTCGAATATTCCGCCGATGAGATCTCCAAATGGATTGGTGTTCGAGGCCATGTCTCCGACTTTCGGTCGTTGGCACTTCGGACAGAATCGTTCTGAGGGCTGAGAGTACGACCCACAATTCTTGCATCTGTACCCTAACCGTTCAGCGACGTTTATCGGGGCATTCTTTGGATCTATGAGTTCGCCTTCCGCGAACTCCTTCGATTCCAATTCCTTGTGGACCTCCTCGCTTCTCTTGATCTCAATCGATGGTCTCTCCGGATTCTCCGGATTGTGAACGACGCGAATCTCCTCCGTGGGCATTGGCAGATGAAGTGCCAGGGCCAGTGCGATCATTGACTTTCCGGTGCCTGGCGGACCCACAAGCAGAAGGTGACGTCTCTGCCGCGCGGCAATCCTTGCGAGATTCACCGCTTCATCTTGCCCGATCACCCTCATCAGAGGATCATTGGGGATGGCGATGTCCGCGGTTGATTCGATGGGTCCGAGATCAGGCTCACGTCGAAGGTCTATCTTATCTTCCTTCATTAGTTCAGATCGTCCTTTGTCCATATCTCTACCGAGGCTGGTTGTTTCGTCACATTGCTCATCTTTGTCCCGACGACGGTTCCAATTCTCTTCTCGGAAGCAATATCGAGTATTCTCTGGGTAATTACACCATCGAATACGACCGCCACGGTATCTTTGGGGCTTTCCTTGAGCACATTGGCGAGTTCTTTGCTTGGAACTTCCTTCACAACAGCACCTTTGTCGTTGAGAAGTCTAGCATTGAGTGTGGAGGACAATTCCACAAGCATCGTCTTGTACTTCTGCTGAGCAGGCGACAACTTCTTTCCTGGTTTCTTATCCTCGTGATCCTCTTTTGGGGTTGTGGCCTCCACTCGTTCCATCCGCTCCGTCTTCTCAGCGGTGTGCGGGACAATGTTGTTAGCTTGAGCGGCTTCTCCACCAAACCCAAACATTTCGACGAACTGCTCTCCTGGAATTTTGTTCCTGAGGCACTTCATGATCTGCTTTTGCGTAAGCTCTTCCACTTCCTGTCCTCTGGGTGCGCGAGTGACGAAATCGACTTCGGCAACCTGGAAAAGCTCTCTGAGGATAAGCTCTCCCCCTCTGTCGCCATCAACGAAAGCAGTCACTATCCTCTCCCTCGAGAGTTCGCTTATCGTCTTTGGTACGTTTGTTCCTTCGACTGCGATCGCGTTCTTGATTCCAGACTTGAGGAGGTTCAATACATCAGACCTCCCTTCGACAATGATGATCGAATCGGACTCTGGCACGTTCGGTCCTGCTGGAAGACGATCCTTGCCATAGTATAGGACTTCTTCCACCTGGACAGACTGGCGTACACTCTCGGTCAAATCGATTCCAGTCGTTTTCGATTGTTTCATAAGGTCGCCCAAAAGCTCTCTGGCCCTGTCGATGATCCTCGCTCGTTTGGTTATCCGTACGTCCTCGATTGACGCGATGTTTATCTTCGCCTTGCAAGGACCGACCCTGTCAATTGTCTCCAGAGCCGAAGCAAGAATCACGGTTTCAACTTGGTCGAGACTCGATGGTATGAGCACTTCCCCCTCGGACTTGCCCTGTTTCGAGCCGACCTCGACCTCAATTCTGCCAATTCTCCCGCTCTTCTGTAGATCTCTTAGATCTAGTTCATCGCCGAGCAGACCTTCCGTCTGCCCGAATATTGCACCAACCACGTCAGGCTTTTCCACAATACCATCAGCGACAAGCCTAGCTTTGATAAGATACTTGGTAGTGCTGGGATCTATGTTCATTTCGTTTCACCTCTTCCTTCTTTTCCTGGAAAAACAGCAAGGACTCTTAATATCCGTCCTTGGTCTGGTGCGCGGGAACGATACATTAGACCGGTCCTATGCCCAGGCCGACCATTCTCCGACTTATCCCTCGGAAGGATACGATGAATGGATGATAGTGATCATGATATCAAACAGGTCTTACCTGTCTTTCCAGCTTTGCTAGAGATTGTAATGATTTATATACTTTTCGTTTAAATTGTCACTGGTCGGGCTATGCTCTTCTGGCGTAAGCACAGAAGAGCTGAGTGGAATGACGACACCAAAGGGCGGAGGTCCGACTAACCTCCGGAAGCGACGCGGATCAAGCGTATTGTGTCTCCAGGATTCAAGACCTCTGTGATTGGAATCGGCGTTTTCCCCCTCAACGCGATGTACGCGTCCGGAAGAAGGTCCAGTGCGCTGAGAACGCTGTTGACGGTGCTGCCTCTCTTCAGGGCCATTTTCCTGAGTTCACCGTGAATCTCAACTGCTATGTCAATCTTCTCTTCCATCGGTTTGGAACCTCTGCACTTGGTGAAATATAGCTACAAATCGGAATTGAGTGTCAGTGACCGATTCTTAGATCATCTAATAATCCTTTGCCCACAACTCGCTAATGTCCCAGGAGATCAATGCGATGAGCCATTTAGTTCTCGCTAAAGGTAAAAATACGTGGACGTCGTTGGCATCACAAGGGCCGAGGTAGCCTAGCCCGGAAAGGCGGTAGCCTCGAATGTTGCAGAATAGCATCAGAGCGAGCTACTGGCGGTCCACGCCTCGGGAGTTCAAATCTCCTCCTCGGCGCTTTTATTACTAGTATCAAAACATACCATTGGCACAGCAATGGGTTCCCGTTGACTTGGATGATGTCGTCGCAGTCCTGACACTTCTGACTGTCCTGACGGCTAAGGGGGTGAGGGAGGAGAACGCATTCAACGAGGTGAGATCGATGTTCTCTGCCTACAACCGACTGTCGAACGCAAAGAGTGGTCTTCAAGAGGGGGAGGGGGATTAATCAACACAGCATCATAAGCCGCAAGACTTAAGACCTCGCCTATCGTAAATATAACAACGAGGAAGTGAGCGAGGAGTGGAAATGAGCGAGGAGGAAATCTTAGGGAATCTGAGGCAGGCAGTGCTGAATTATGACTCAGATGGAGCTATAAAGGCAGCTGAGGAAGCGATCAAGGCGAACGTGGATCCCCTCAAGGCCATTGAGGAGGGATTGGCGCCGGCAATAAGAGAGGTTGGAGAGCGCTTTCACCGGTATGAGATCTACCTTCCGCACGTGATAATAGCCGCGGATGCCATGACAGCCGCCATGCGGATATTGGAGGCAGCTCTTCCCAAGGACAGAGTTCTCAAGAGGAAAGCCATCGTAATAGGTACGGTTGAGGGAGATATCCATGAAATCGGCAAGAACGTTGTGGCTATAATGCTAAAGGTCGCGGGTTTCGAAGTGTACGATCTTGGCATCGATGTCAAGGTGTCCTCTTTCATAGACAAGGCCCAGGCAAAAGGTGCTGATGTCATTGCTATGTCCTCACTTATGACAACCTCCATGCCCAATATGGGGGACTTGATCGAGGAACTCCGTTCGACCAATCTCAGGGAGAGATTCAAGGTAGTGGTGGGTGGCGGACCGGTGACCCAAGGGTATGCGGACAAGATTGGCAGTGACGGATTTGGCAGGGACGGGGACGAGGCGGTTAAGGTGGTCAAGAGACTCGTAGGAGTTCAGTAAAGGTGAGATGATGATTGATCTCGTAGAGGTGGCAGAGCGCTCCCGAACAGGAGTCAAAATGGCCTCGAGGGACTGGGAGCTAGGGCTCTTCAAGAAGATAGAGGAGCTGATCAAGGAGCACAACCTGGGTTTCTCAAAGGCAGAGGAGTTTCTCAACACGGACAATAGCGTGGCCGATGCCGCTTTTGAAGCCGCCGTCGACTTCATCGTGGATGTGGGCGCGTACTGCATATCCACTGGACGGATCATAAGGTTCAGCGAGGACGAGGTCAAGGATGCCATCAAGGCTGCTCCAAGGGAAATCGTAATGGGCGAAGGAAAGGATGTTCGGATATTCAAGCAGGGCAAAATCGAAGGCAAGGAGCCCCTGAATATCTGTCCTGGTCATCACGCTCCGTTCACCGAGGATTTGGGTACCTTGGTGGTCAAGAACTTTGCACAGATCCCACGGGCAGACTTCCTGGAAGGTTTCAACTTCCCAGAAGTCGATGGAAGAGAAATACTAGGTCCTCCGCTCGAGGCTTATGCCAGTAGAAAGCAGGCGGCCTACCTAAGGGAGGGAATAAGAAGAGCTGGTAAACCGGGCATGGCGATTGTGTATTATCCAATATCAACGAGAGCATCCTCATTTCTGTCCGTTCTGGACCAGGAGTGCGGACTGAGGAGCACGGATGGAGTTCTATTCACGCTGTTGCCCGACGTCAAGATTGAATACGACTATTTGACTTCCGCAATCATCTACGAACAGCATGGGTTCTTCGGAGTCAACGGATCATTCGGGATAATGGGAGGCTTCTGCGGCGGACCCGAGGGAGCTGCAGTAGAGTCGATCGCGAGAACAATCGTCGGCTGGATGGTGTATCGGGACAAGTTGCATTATCCGGGCGTTGAGCACATGTTGACTCTGACAGCAACGAAAATGACCTTTCACCCTATCAACAACGCAAGGTCGGTGGTCTACCAAGCCCTCAACAGAAACTCAAATGCGATATACATGGAATGGGTCATCCCCTCCTCGGAGCTCTGCACGGAAGAGCACCTCTGGGAGTCAGCAGTCAGGAGCATTGAAGGCACGATCAACGGTGCCAATCTATACGCACACCGGGTAAGTCGCCCGAGGATGAACGCCGGGCAAACGCCGCTTGAAGCAGAGTTCATGATCGAGGTATCTGACGCGACCTTGAAGGCCGGACTGAAGAGAGGCGATGGAGGAGAACTTCTGAAGAAAATAACAGGGCGGCTGGAAGGCAGAAGCTCGGTGCAAGGCAAGACCATCCAAGAATGCTACGACCTAGTGAAGCATAGGCCAAGCGCCGAATACGGTGAAATCTACGGCAAAGTGAAGAAAGATCTAGCAGATCTGGGACTTGAATTCGAGTGAGGTAGTTTGAACTTCAAACAGAGGTTCGAGGCGGCCCTACGGCTGGAGGCGAAAGATAGAGTACCCGTCGCCTGCCCACTTCAAACTGGAACAATAGCCTTAATGGAGGCAAGCAACGCATACTGGCCTGATGCCCATACTGATTCAGAGAAAATGGCAAAGTTGGCGCTGGCTACACACAGAGTTGCCGAGATCGAAAGCGTGAGGGTGCCCTTCCACAACGACTACGAGGCTGAGGCGATGGGTTGCGTTCTGGGAGGGTGGAAGAAAGAGAGCCAACCCGTCAAATTCGAGTTTGCCGTCAAGACCGTCGAGGACATAGACAAGCTGAGGGTTCCTGATCCGCGTAAAGATGGTAAGATGCCGATCGTGCTCAGGGCGGTCAACATTCTGTCCGAGGGAGCCGGAGATGAGCTGCCTGTCATCGCAGCCATTTGCGCTCCCTTTGAAATGGCGGTCAGGGTAAGGGGAATGACGGATGTCATGAGGGACCTCATGCTACGCCCCGAGGCCCTGAGAAGAACACTGAGGATAGCCACCGAAACCGCGATAGAATACGGAAAGGCGTTGACTGATTCGGGTGCCAGCACCATAGCTCTGATAGACGGGTCAGCTTCAACACTCGGCCCGCAGTTCTACGCCGAATACTGCTTGGGATCTACGCGTGAGGTGGTTGAGAAGCTTGGCACACTAACGGTTTTGCATGTCTGCGCCGATACGAAATTCATCCTTAACGCCATGGCTGACACACGCGTCAACGGTCTCAGCATTGACACCGTAGTCGACATCGCACTAGCCAAGGAAACGGTAGGGGAAAAAGCTGCCATCATAGGCAACGTGAACATCACCGACACGCTCTGGTGCGGGTCGCCCGAAAGGGTAGAGAAGGAGGCCAAGGAGTGCATAAGCAAGGGTGTTGATGTCTTGGCGCCTGGATGCGGTTTTTCGCCACTAACTCCCCTGGAGAATATGAAGGCTTTGGCAAGGGGGCCTCGTGCTGGCTAAGGCCAATTCTCATATCGTGTCTTGCGAACCCCGGGATTTACAGGCATCTTGTCGAGAGAAGGGGGGGGGAGATTCCTGGGCGTTGAAGTTGATGTCCATGTAATGCGGAGATATAAAACCAAGTCTTAGACTCCCTTCCGTGAAGGTCTCTCTTATAATCTCGGTATCATCGGTACGCCTAGCTTCCTAGTCTAGTCCTAAGACCGTACCGAATGTGTCGAACATATCGACGCTTCTTCTGCGCTTGAAGGGTGTTTGAGACTCGCTAGAATCCTGCTAGAGACATGCTAGCTAGACCTAGACAAGGTCCAAACTAGGGTTTGACAAGGGTCAAAATAGGGTCCAACAAGGATGCGACAAGGACCTGACAGTTCTGCCGGCAGATTGGGAGGAAACAAGGAAAGGTGGTACTCGGACAGCAGTGTCAGAATCATGATGCGTTTTCCAGTTTCGATGGCAAATCTCAATTCACCGCATGCGGATGAGTCGTTCGGAGTATTATATCGCCTTCTTTCTTCCGTACTTGTAGCTGGAATAGGCGAAGACCGACGCTATAGCCAACAGGACCAGGACGAACAGGATTCCCAAGGGTCCAAAGATCACGAAACCAAGGGGCAATGCTAGAAGCCCCATGATGATTACCATGATCATTCTCGCCCGCCACTGGTCACGCGTAATCGTGACTGTGGCAAGCATCGGCCACATCCACCATGGCGAATCTTCATGCTTAAAGACGAGGAATGGCTCTTCTTCCATGACAGATGATAACGTTCTTGGGTCAATGTCAGACATCAGACCGAAATATCATCAATGCGAGAGTATTTCAAAACTATGCGGGCATTTCCACCCTTGTTGAAATCAGGAGAAGAATGTCTGGAGAAGCGTGGGTGCTTGGGCTCATTTCTAACACTTCTGACGGCATATGGGGAGAGAGAAGAAAAATGGAAAAGCATGCTGTGAGCACGTCGTGTCCCAAGCTGCAAGAATCGAATCTCGGCTTCTACTGTCTGGTTTGATTGATCCTCGATCTCGGGTGAGCCAACTCATCTTTCCAGCCATCTGGCTATTTTTCTACTAGTAATTCTGCAGGATTTCAAGACAGACATTCAGAGGAAGATCTACTAGAACTGATAGGACCTGGCGAGTAATCTCCTCCTCGGTGCCACCATTTTTCAAGACAATAGGTCGTTGGGCGGTCCTTCAAGCGACACCACTGTAATGTCCTGCCCCGAGAACCTCATCTTGAATTCTGAACGAGAACTTCTCACTTACCTGATGGAAGTCCTCTCCGAATCGATTACGGGTGAATTCCCTGCACTTCTCATCCACTTTGATATCCTCATCTATCGAAATCGCGTCCTCGATTTTTGGAAAAACGGAGCGTTCTTCCTTTTGAATGTGAATTGTGACATGCTCCACCAACGCTCTACTCGATCTTGACAATCTATTCAGATCCTTGATTCCTTTGTGTCTAGTCTCATCGATCATGATCTTAAGAAGCTGTCTCGCACGGCGATGTTCATTGAGCAGCTCTTCGATTTCTGGTTTCAGGTTGGGTGAAGATATCATCGCAGCCGGAAACACAAACCTTTCCTCTTTCTTGTGATGAAACTTGTCCATATATGAATCTAAGAAATCGACAATCTCGGTGGCATGGTCAAAGTGCTTGTCGATTGAACTCGTTCTTACTATCTCCGCTAGCACGTCCAGCACCTGCCTGATAACACCGTGCTCGTAGGAGAGTAGCGTGACGGAAATTCGCATCGCAACGAAAGACCATCTGCGTAGTATGTATAGCTTACCGTCTAACTAGACCTATGTATCCACTAGTGGTTATTCCGAAGGTCTTATTAGACGTAAAATGGGTTAGGTGAGCTACATCAGAAGAGGGGAAGATTTTGGAAGACTATCTTGAGATGATCATAGACACGGCATCGAAGTACGGTGCGAGATATTCCGAAGCCAGATATCAATCAGATACCTACGAGTCCATACTTCTGAAGAACGGCACGCCAGAAATGACGACCTTCGACGTGAGAAGAGGGGTCGCAATAAGGGCATTGGTGGGCGGGGGACTAGGGTTCGGGGCGACAAACATCGTCACGAAGAGGGACCTGAAAACGCTAGTGTCTCGCGTCTTGCGTCTGGCTAAAGCATCTTCCCGGATTGTGAAGACCCCTATATCGATGGGGGAGGCGGAAATTGGCCGAGGAAATGTGGAAGTAAAATCTAGGATCGGATTCGATGCTGTATCTATGGAATCGAGGATCGATCTTCTGAAAGAGGCGGACTCAGCAGGAGTCGAGTCCGCAGAAGCGATAGGGGTCAAACTTCCGGGAAGGTACATCTCACTTGATACACTGGTGACTGAGAAACTCTTGATGACGTCCGATGGAGCACGCGTTCAGAGCACAATACCCAAGGTCACCGTCGACGCATTCCTGACAGCCTTCGAACCGCAGAAAGGTACGGTCCAGAGGATGTTCAGCCTTGGGGAGTCCAGCGGCTGGGAGAGCGTGGAGAAATGGAATCTTCCAGAGAGGATCAAGAAGGAAGCGCAAATCCTCGGGAATATTTTGATAGCGGCAAAGCCGATGAAGGGGGAGAGACTTGACGTCGTATTGGGTCCGGAGGTAGTTGGGATAATCAGTCACGAATCGAGTGGCCATCCTGGAGAGGCGGATCGTATATTGGGAAGGGAGGCCGCCCAAGCTGGCGAGACCTATCTTGGTAGGGATTCGATAGGAATGAAAGTTGGGTCAGATGTAGTGAACGTCGTCGAGGACCCGACGATCCCGCGATCGTTTGGATATTATCTCTATGATGATGAGGGAGTGAAGGCGCGCAGGAGATACTTGATCAAGCAAGGGAGAATAAACGAGTTCCTCCATAACCGCGAGACAGCTCACGTCTTCGGAGTGTCGAGCAACGCTTCTTCGCGTTCCGTTGCATATAATAGGGAGCCTATCGTCCGGATGGCGAATACATTCGTTGAACCCGGAGACCACAAGTTGGAGGAATTGATCGAAGGAATCGAGAACGGAATATATGTGAAGAATTTCATGGAATGGAACATCGACGATCGGAGATTCAATCAGAAGTACGTAGGTCTGGAGGCCTATCGCATTGAGAAGGGTCAATTGAAGGGTCTATTGCGAAACCCGATAATCGAGATCACTACAACCGGACTCTGGTCTGCGGTGGACGCGATTGGCAGGGATCTCGAATTCAGCGCGGCATCTTGCGGGAAGGGAGACCCGATGCAGGGCATACCTGTCTGGACCGGAGGACCTCATATCAGACTTAGAAACGTCGCAATAGGGGGCATCTCATGAAAGCAGAAGACATCTGTGAGTTCGTTCTTAAGATCTGCAAGAACGAGGGAGCCTCGGATTCGGTCGTAACGGTTGCCGAGATCGAAGAGACGATGATCCGCTTCTCGAACAACGAAATCACTGTCTCGAACTCCTTAAAGGACGCTTCCGCCTATATCTTCGTGGCCGATCGGGAGAGGAAGGCCGGTGTAGGCGTCGCGGACCTTTCGAAGAAGACCCTTCTGACATCTGCAAGACGAGCGGTTGCGTCAGCAAAACGGGCTCCGCCTGGTGATGTCTACGCTCCCCTGCCGAAGGGTCCATTCCAGTACGACCAGACCGCCTTGGACCAGCCGAAGCTCGAAATGGAGCAGAGAGAGCTTGTGGGGTTCGTGGAATCGGCCATCGACGCGGGATTGAGGGAAGGGGCCCAACGTATGGCCGGATCGCTTATTGCCCGGAACAGCAGGGTGATCCTGAGAACGACTGGGGACGTTATCGTTTCTGCGAGGAGTTCGAGCATTGAGATTTCCGTCAGAGCCTTCCTTTCAAGCCTGGCATCAGGTCATTCAACGGCAATTGCAGCATCGGAGCGAGACTTCAAACCCGAGGAAGTAGGAGCAGAGGCTGGCAGGTTCGCCAAGGCTTCTGCGAACCCAGTGGATGGTGAACCGGGTGTGTACGAGGCGGTGCTCGGGCCGCTGGTTTTCTCGGATCTTGCTTGTCAAGTGGGTAGATCGGCATCGGCGTTCAATGTCGACATGGGCCTGTCCTTTTTGGGAGGAAAGATCGATCAGAAGATTGCATCGGACAAGTTCGGTCTCGCTGACGATGCGACTCTCAAAGGCTCCTACGGTGCGTTCCCATTCGACGCTGAGGGCATGCCCACGAAGCGAACAGCGATCATTGAGAACGGCACTCTGAGGAGCTACTTGCACAACAGCTCGACCGCCAAGAAATTCGGGACTGAAAGCACGGCGAATGCAGGTCTTATGATCCCTCATCCATTCAATCTCGTTGTCGAGGCGGGCGACAAGACCCTTGAGGACCTCATAGGATCCGTCGACAAAGGGGTGTATGTTACCAACGACTGGTACCTCAGATATCAGAACTATGCCACGGGGGACTTCTCCGTCATACCTAGGGACGCCATGTTCCTCATCAAGAATGGGCAGATCGAGAAATCGATCAGAGAGCTGAGGATAAGCGATAACATGTTGAGGATATTGTCGAATGTCTCATCTTTGACAAGGGAGAGGAAGTGGGTCAAATGGTGGGAGGTCGAGGTCCCGACGCTTTCGCCGAGCGTTCTAATCGACAATATCAATTTCACCAAGTCATCGATGTGATCGTGCGGTCCGCTTGAACGAGGTCTCATCCTTCAGGGCATCAAGCATGCTTCCGCTCCTGAAACCCTGCAGATCGAGCGTTGAATATACGAAACCGACATCTTTGAGAATCTTGGCGATCTCGCTCTTCTTCTCGACAACAAGTTCGATGTCTTGCTGAGGGACCTCGATGCGAGCTATCGAACCATGATGTCTGACGCGCAGCTGCGGAAAACCAAGAGCCCTGATATGCTTCTCCGACGTTTCTATCATATCGAGCTTCTTTTTGGTGATGATATCATTGTATGGAATTCTCGACGCCAAGCAGGCATTCTGAGGTTTCTCAGCGGTGGCAAGTCCCATTCTCCTAGAGATAGACCTAACCTCCTCCTTTGTCAGTCCCGCTTCGGCCAGAGGACTTCTGACACCCATCTCCTCGCTCGCTTTCCTGCCTGGTCTATGAGATGTAATGTCGTCGGCATTGTTGCCGTCGACGATGGTCGAGATTCCATGACGCTCAGCAACCCCTCTGATTTCCGAAAAAAGAGCCCTCTTACAATGATAGCAACGGTCAGGTGTGTTCTTGATGAAGCATCGATCCTGCATCTCCTTCGAGTGTATCAGATACATTGGGACGCCTATCTCCTTGGCCAGACGCACCGCCTCCTTCTTCTCCCATGCGGCGAAGGTCTCGGAGACGCTCGTCATCGCTACCACACGATCTCCCAAGACGTCGTGGGCTATCTTGAGGAGCAGAGTGCTGTCGACGCCGCCCGAGAATGCGACTGCGGCTTCTCCCATTTCAATTAAGATCTCCTTCAGTCTCTCCAGCTTTCCTCGAGTTGACACAACGAGCATCATAGAGAAATCGGCTTAAAAAGATTATCCACAAGGCACAATCTGGTTTCTTTAAGATTCCAAAGAGAAAAGAAAAATAGACTCGTAGCATATAACGCGACCATGAATGTCCGCGAGATTCTGGAGCGCTACAAACGTGGAGAAATCGGTGCAGCTGCGGCAGAGAAGGCACTCAAGTTGGATTTTCTGGAACGCATCGGCAATCACACAGTGTTTGACCATGCGAGAGATGCAAGGAGGGGGATCCCTGAGATTATCCTGGGCGACTCCAAGGAACCTGACATCTTGGCGGATATCGTTAAGCATGTGCTCCAGGAGAGGAACCTGGTGATCATCTCGAGGGCATCCCCAATTCACTACGAGGCGGTCAGACAGCATGTAGGCGCCAAAGGCGTGAGATGGGAAGAGAAGGCGTCCATGATTGTCGTTGACAAACGGAAGAGGATCAAGCGGACTGGTATGATAGGGATACTCGCCGCGGGGACTTCGGATGTCTCAGTGGCGGAAGAGGCGAGGATCGTGGCGGAGGCCATGGGGTGCCATGTTGAGGTCGCATATGATGTCGGAATTGCGGGCTATCATAGATTCATGGACCCACTTGCATCCATGCTTGAGAAGGGATGTGATGCATTGATTGTGGTCGCAGGCATGGAAGGAGCATTACCGTCCGTTGTCTCGAGTCTTGCCGACGTTCCAGTCATCGGAGTCCCCACATCTGTGGGTTATGGGATGGGAGGGGAGGGTGTCGCTGCACTCATGTCGATGCTGCAGACATGTTCTCCGGGTCTTGCGGTAGTCAATATCGACAACGGCGTTGGGGCAGGTGCGACCGCTGCGTTGATCAGCAACCGCTGCAGGGCAGGGAGGAAAGACAACGGCTGAGAAAAAGGCTAATCTATCTTCGATTAGAGATACGATTCCGCATACACTCCAATCGGTCAATCGATCAATGAGCCCGTCATCACTGGTTAGACTCTATGTCAGGGGGCATCCGCTCGCATGAAGGGTCTGCGACTTTTAAGAAGAAAGGATATCGTGATTCGTCCTATGTCTCCAGACGATATGGAGGACATACGATTCGTCGGCCAGGAGGCATGGTCAGATCTCGCATCGCATGATATCGGTAGAAAAGTGAAATATCCGATACGTTCTCGACAGATTATTGAAGGTTACATGTCGACGGAACCGAAGGGTTGCCTCGTTGCGGAAAGGAAGGGAGAGATCATAGGGGCTGCTTATTCCCACGTCTGGGGGAGCGTCGGCTGGTTGGGCCCGTTTGAAGTCCTCCCAGAGCATCAGAACACGGGTGTTGGAAGCGCTCTTCTGGAGGAAGCGGAGCATTTCCTTCGCGATAGGGGAGTGAGGGTCTTGGGATTGGAGACGATGTCCCACATACCCAAGAATCTGCACTTCTACCTTTCTCATGGATATCACCCAACTTCACTGACGCTGATAACTGACAAGATATTGGATTCCAGTGCTAGTAGGACAAGGAGCGAAATGCCCGAAGAAGGAGAGATCAAAGAAGCAGGTGTGATTGATCACAATAGAATTTCGCAAGCGATGAAAAGAATTGGGAATTCGATCTATCCAGGTCTTGATCCATCATGCGAATTCGAAATCCTACTTGGAAAGGAATTGGGCGTCACCTTCTTTTTGGAGAAAAAGGGGGAGATCTTTGGTGTAGCGCTTCTGCATACTTATCAAAGACCGGACGACGACGATTATTCATCCATCAAACTGCTTTTGGTCGATCCGCTGATGGATCGAGTTGATTTGGGTTTCGTGACACTCCTCCGTAGTTGCGAAGATAGATCATTTTCGCTTGGAAGAACTAGGATCTATGCGCGCTTTCCAATCAAAGAGGATGACACATATCGGACGATGGTACATATGTCATACAGAATCAAGGGAGCGAACATTCGTTTTGTCAAAGGCGCTCAATACAGCGAGAAAGGGGTCTACAACCTCTCTTCTTGGGCTGGCTGAGCTCACTTTTGTCGTGGCGTCAGGAAAAGTAAAATAGAAAGTGTCTTTTACTAAACTTAGACTGATCATGGCTATCGACCGCGCCGATCTCGCTGAACTCTTCAGGGGTTTGAATCCACCATCGAGAGACCACTCTCCCACCAGAGGCTGCGCGCTTTGCAAGGGCTCTCGGATGTTGTGTGGTAAGGAGCGCTGCCCTCTCATGATAAAGTTCTACTCCCAGGCTAGGACGAGGCAGTTGATTGACACCCTCAATCTCTACGGCAATTCCCCTCCCGCCGTCTTCGTTGGTCGATTTGGGTATCCGAACGTTGATGTTGGACCGCTAGTGCCTCCAACATTGGGAGACACGTCCATAATGGATACTCCGGAAATGTGGATGGGAAGAACAATCGACGATATCGTCGATTTTAGATTCTCACTAGTAAGAGGCAAGCATCGGATCGATGTGACCGATCTCCAATCCAACGGGCGAATCTTGAATCATACAAGGGAGCTTGCCCTCGCAACAAATCCAATCGATGTCGAAGCTGCGTTCCAGAAGAAACCTGCTGGAAGGATAGTGCTTGACGATGAAATCCAGCCTTTTGGTCCTTCAGCAAGACTCAGGAGCTTGTCGATTGGGAATCCCAAGTATGATCATAGAATCGAGAAGGCGTTCTATGACACTGACCTGAAGGCAGTAGAAGCGGTCTCCGACCTTTACTCACGCGGAGTCTTTGTGTCGAAGATACAGAAGGCCTTCAGCGTCGGAGCATTTGGTTTGAACAAGAATCGAAAATTCGTGCCGACTAGATGGAGCATAACCGCGGTCGACGACATGATTGGAAAAGCTCTTCTCGAAAGAAACAAGATGTATTCGACAATCGATGAGTTTAGGATGTATGACTGGGAACAACTAGATAACAGATGGTCAGTTCTCTTGCTTCCTACCACTTGGCGATACGAGCTGATAGAAGCATGGTATCCGAACACTGCCTGGAATCCCCTCGGCAAGCAGATCGAGATCTTTGGCGACCATGAAATGTACGAGGGAAGGAGGGATTATGCTCAGATTGGAGGCTGCTACTATGCAGCGAGATTTGCTGTCAACGAACTGCTCAGCAGGGAGAGGCGCCAGGCTGGAGCGGTGATATTTAGAGAAGCTCATCCCGGATATGTCATGCCCGTTGGAGTCTGGAATGTCAGGGAGAACGTTAGAATGGCCCTCAATCAGGTCCCTTCTCGATTTGGCACTTTAAATGAAGCGTTGGCTCATTTGGGAAAACGAATGGACATTCCACTGTCAACATGGATGAAGCATAGCGGTGTTTTGAAGGACCTGATTTATCAGAGGAGAATTGATGATTTTGCCTGATTTGTTCTCATACTCCGAAAAAGGGGCTGTAGCTGAGGGTAGCAATCCAGAGAGGGGGATCAACACGAGGGAGGTCAGCTGCCACACTGCCCTCTCAAGTTCACGATTGCCAGGATTAGACTATGCTCTCAATCCTTACGAAGGATGTGAGCATGGTTGCATCTATTGCTACGCTCCGTATGTCCTGAAAGCCAGCCCCTCTCTATGGGGGAAATGGGTAAACGCAAGAATGAACATCCCTGTATTGCTTCGTAAGGAGCTCAAGACAAAGACTGGTATGATTGGAATAGGAACTGTCACCGATCCATATCAGCCAGTGGAGAGAATTTTTTCATTGACCAGAAAATGCTTGACAGAGATCATCAGGAAAGATGCCCCGACAAGCATTCTGACAAAATCTGATTTGGTCATCAGAGACGTGTCACTTCTTTCAAAGCTCTCAAGGGTCGAGATTGGGATTACAGTGACCACCTTGGATGATCGAATTGCAGCCAAGTTCGAACCGCAAGCGACTGCCCCCTCAAGAAGACTGGAGGCACTGAGAGAGTTGAACAATGCAGGGATTGAGACCTATTCAATGGTTGGTCCAATAATCCCTATGGTCACCGACTCGAATCTCGAGACCCTCGTCTCAGAGATAGCCGAGAGTGGGACAAAAAGAGTCATGGTAGATGGACTCAGAGTGCGTCCAGGAATGTTGGAGGAGATGCATAAATCAGAGGTTTTCAAAGACACAGATTTCAGATGGGGATTTGACAGGGCTATTTCGTCCGAATCCTACTTCGAGAAAGCTAAGCTTAGGATCAGGAAGCTATGCAGAGATGCTGGCTTAGCTTATGAATGTGCATTCTGACTCAGAATGACGGCAGTGTATCAGACGAATCCTAGTGCCAGACCGACAAATGGCCTTGAGCAGGGGCTAATTTGTAGATTATTGACAATGTTTATATAGAAGTACTAAAATACACAGCGCGAAAGAGGAGGTCTGACGAATGGCATATTCTATGGGACAAGGTCAGCCGATTATCGTGCTGAAGGAAGGCACAGAGAGGAGCAAGGACAAAGAGGCGGCTTCCAACAATATTGCCGCCGCCCGAGCAGTTGCTGATTCTGTGCGCTCAACCCTTGGGCCAAAGGGCATGGACAAGATGCTCGTTGACTCAATGGGCGATGTGGTGATAACGAATGACGGTGTTACGATTCTGAAAGAGATAGATGTGCAGCACCCAGCTGCTAAGATGATCGTTGAGATCGCCAAGACGCAGGATACTGAATGTGGCGATGGGACGACGACGTCGGTCATAGTGGCGGGGGAATTGCTGAAGAAAGCACAGTCCCTTATCGATCAGAACGTTCACCCTACGATTATTGTGAATGGATTCAGGATGGCTGCTGCTGAAGCCGTGAGAATATTGAATAGCATAGCCCTGAACGTTACGTCAAAGGACAGCGAAACGCTGAAGAAGATTGCGAGGACCGCCATGACTGGAAAGAGTGTTGGCGGTCAGAAGGATTATCTCGCAAACCTTGCCGTGGATGCCGTCAGAGCAGTCTCTGAGAAGAGAGATGACAAGCTATACATTGACGTGGATAACATAAAAGTCGAGAAAAGAGTCGGCGGGTCCATATTGGACACCCAGATGATTCAGGGTATAGTCGTCGATAAGGAACGCGTACACCCGAGGATGCCTCGAACTGTAAAGGACGCAAAGATCGCGGTGCTCAGCGTCGCCCTCGAAATCAAGAAAACCGAGGTAGAGGCGAAGATCCAGATCAGCGATCCTGATGCTATGCAGAAGTTCCTTGATGAGGAGGAAGCGACTCTCAAGAAGAAGGTCGTGAAGATCAAGAGCTCTGGCGCGAACGTCGTATTCTGCCAGAAGGGCATAGATGATCTCGTGCAGCACTATCTTGCCAAGGAAGGCATTTTCGCGACCCGAAGGCTCAAGGAGTCTGACATTGAGAAGATCGCGAAGGCGACGGGTGCGAACATTGTCGGAAATCTAGACCAACTCCAATCGACAGATCTCGGAACGGCGGCGACCGTTGAAGAGAAGAAAGTCGGCGATGAGAACATGACCTTCATTACTGGGTGCAAGAATCCCAAGGCGGTATCCATTGTCATACGCGGTGGTACCGAGCACGTCATCGATGAAGTAGAAAGATCTCTCCACGACGCTTTGAGAGTAGTCGGAATAACGTTGGAGGATGGAAAGGCGATTCCCGGCGGAGGATCTCCAGAGATAGAATTGGCTCTAAGACTCAAGGATTACGCCGCAAGCATTGGAGGCAGGGAGCAACTGGCAATAGAGATATTCGCCAAGGCGATGGAGGTAGTTCCTTGGACTCTTGCCGAGAATGCTGGACTCGATGCGATGGATGTCATAATCCGGTTAAAGAGCGCTCACGAGGGAAAGAGTGCAGAGGCCAAGTACTTTGGCGTGGACCTGGACAGCGTTGAACCGAAGAACATGCTAAAGGAAGACGTCATCGAACCTCTGAGGGTCAAGACCCAGGCCGTCAAGTCAGCGACTGAAGTCGCGAACATGATCCTGAGGATAGACGACGTCATTGCCTCGAGGAAGAGCGCGGGTCCACCAGGTGGAGAAGGCTGTCCTCCTGGCGGCATGGGCGGCATGCCCGGAATGATGTAGAAGGTCAATTAGGACTCCCCTCAAACGCCTTACGCAAATCCTTTTTCTTCCCATTTTCATTTGAATTCTTTGTTGCACAGAGTCTCCACTTTATGATCATCTCCTCCAAGATTGAGAAAGTGCCAGTAGCCGATAATTAGCTCGAAACATTCTAATAAGCACTGATGAATGTGATTTCAAGGTTAAGTTAGGAGGAATGGCATGAGAAGGGCCATAGCATTGGCAGCGCCGCTTACCGTCGCGCTCTTGCTCGTCGGGGTTTCTCTCACCTCACCAGTCGTTTCCGCCACGGCCGAAGTTCCGGTTTGGAACGAAGGTGACAGGTGGGCCTTGGGCAAGGAGGCCGACATAGGCTCTATGGTGGGAGACACAACGGACATAGAGTATTTGCTTGAGATTGCAGGATTGACGCTGGACAACTTCGTGGCACAAGGGGAAGCGGCTTCCTGGATCGTCTTTGAGGTCGTGGACGCGAGCGGAACTGAGTACGATGTCTCGGTCAAGTACGGTGGAGAAGTGAACGCGGACGTTCACGTGCAGGTCTCTGGTGAGATGCCAAAAGCGGGTACCTATTCGAACCTCAATGATGCTCCGAAGGAACAGAAGACTGTAAAGCTAGATCTTGTCGCGGACTTTGCTGTAGTGTTCGATGGCAACGTGATATTCAACAAGACCGACCTGGCCGTGAAGCAGATGTCCTATGAGTTCAATGCCAGCTTGGTTATCAGTGCTGATGGAACAAACATACCGACAATCAACATGAGCGCCGGTCAGACGGAAATCGGATACAGCGACTACAGCATAGACATCAGGTTCGACCTCAATTTGGCCGTAGATATCGATTTCGATCCGATGCTGAACATATTCGACTTCCCATTGGATGTCGGAGACATGTGGACAGTGGAGTCAGTCGCTACCGTATCGGGTACGATCGACGGATTCCTCGATGCGACGGGGTTACCGAGCGAAATCGAGCAGGAGATATTCGCGCAGGAGCTTGCCGAGCAGATCGGAATCACCAAGTTCCCAATCGAGTTTGACCAGTTGTCATCCAATGGAAAAGGCGTTTCTATCCATGACGGCGTCATCGAGTCATTTCAGGTGCCAATCCATGCTGAAATGGAATGCATCGATATGACTCCGATGATCGTGCTTGGACATGGGATCATAGACGTCTACGTGATTGAAGTCGATGGCGGACCGAACCGGCTCTATTACGCGCCCGGGATGCAGTTCTTCACATCCGTGGGTACGGGTCTTGGCGGGATCGAGCTTCCAGAGGGAATCCCTTCTGGGCTAACCCCGGATGTTGAGATACAAATGGACACCGTGGACTCTGAGCAGGCTGAGAACGGTATCGCATCAATCGCGGCCTACCAGACACAGATCTCTGAGGAAGCTACCGGGGAGGGGTCGACAAACGATGGATCTGGCTTCTTCTTCGATGCGCCGTATGTTGGCATCATACTCATAGTGGTTGTTATCCTAGTGATAATAATCGCCGTTGCCCTGATCGCCAGGCGCAAGTGACTAGGGACTTCACAAACCTCTTCTTTTCTCTCACTTTTGCGACTCTCTCCGACCCCTGTGTTTCTCCCCCTTCTACAGACGAAGACCTCTCTGAGGGCGGTCAATGCTTCATAAATAAATGTAATATCGTTACTAAAGATAATCAGTGCGGCCTAGGCTTTCATGCAAGTTCGATCTTGCCTTTCTTTCCTTTCGAGACGTCTAGGCCGAAATCCGTGTGTTTCACGTAGCAGTTGACTAGCTTCAGACCGGCATCCTCCTTGATTCCGAGTTTCTCCGGCATATCGACATCATCGTCCCACAATACAAGCCTGCAACTACCTGTTTCATCCTCGACATCCAGATTCCTCACGCGACCAGTACTTCCATCCCTCTTCCCAAATTCCCTTATGCTCAGTATCTTCCTGACCTTCACTTCCAGGGAGGCCTCTTCTCGATCCCTCACCTCAGATACACTTTTCTTGTTCGTCATTAGCAGCCCTCTTTCGTCCAGTGCGATTCTCTCGATTGTCGCCGCATCCAGTAGGTCGCCAAATTCGTTTCTCAATTCGCCAACTCTCTGGCTCAGACTCTCGTGTGGACTCATCTAGTTCTGCATCAGGACGATCTTATTTAATGTTGTTTTAAGTGGAAAGATTGTAATTGTAATTTAGTAACGCGACCAACTAAACTAAATGCGCAAGACGATAGTCTTATTTCCTCTGCATAGTTTGTTCGACATATTTATATACGGATCTGAAGGATATGTCTGACAATTGTCTGATGACAATGTTGATGGGATGTAGTTCCTAGTCATATCACAATTGCTGAATGGGGTGGGTTCGGTCTGCGCGCAGCTCTCTATGCCAGAGTTTCCACGGAGGATCAAGCCAACGAAGGGTTCAGCATACCTGCTCAAGTAAAGCGGCTCAATTCATATTGTAGGGCTAGAGGCTGGAGCGTTGGAGGGGAGTATGTCGACAGTGGTGCCAGTGGACGAGACGTCAGACGGCAGGCTTATCAAAGGATGATGGAAGAAAGAGAGAAATGGGATGTGCTCGTCGTCCTGAAAATGGACCGCATTCACCGCAACAGCAAGAATTTCACTGCGATGATGGATGACCTGAGAGACTGGGGCAAGGAGTTCAATTCGACGCAGGAGGCTTTCGACACCACCACGGCAATGGGACGGTTCGTAATGGACATCATCCAGAGAATAGCCCAACTCGAGAGCGAGCAGATCGGGGAACGAGTCAAGATAGGAATGACTCAGAAGGCAACAAAGGGCAAAGGATATCTGGGATTCGGAGATCCATATGGTTACGAATTCGACTGCAACGGACTTACGCCCATAGAATCCGAGCTAGATGTCATCCGCGAAACATACGATCTGTATTTATCTGGCCATAGTCTACAGCAAATAGCGGACATACTTAACTCGAGAGGAATCAGAACTAAGAAAGGACGCACGTGGATGAGAGAGACAGTATCACACATTCTCAGCAATCCCCTTTACTGCGGCTTCATCAAGTGGGATGGCATTGTCAAGAAAGCTGTGCACACACCAGTCGTTTCCATTAAGACGTTTAGTGCCGTCCAGGCAGTGATGGAGCACCGGACGAGAAACGCAGATATGCGGTCTAACTGGCGAAGACTATGCGTCGAGGGGGTTGAGGCAATTGGTTAGGGCCGCTGTATATACAAGGGTCTCGACCGAGGATCAGGCCAGAGAGGGTTTCTCGCTGGAGGCTCAAAGAGAAAGGCTCACTGCATACTGCGAATCCCAAGGCTGGGAAGTCGCCGAATATTACACCGATGAGGGACACAGTGGAAGGGATGTCAGGAGGCCTGCTTACCGGAGGATGATGGAAGAGCATGACAGGTGGGATACGATCCTGGTCATGAAAATGGACCGCATTCACCGCAACAGCAAGAACTTCATGATAATGATGGAGACTCTGGAGAAGTGGGATAAGAAATTTACCAGCATGAACGAGTCTCTAGATACTTCCACCGCCGTTGGTAGATTTGTTGTTGATATCATCCAGAGAATAGCCCAACTCGAGAGCGAGCAAATCGGTGAGAGGACATACATGGGCATGGCTCAGAAGGCAGAGTCTGGTGAGGGACTCCTTGGATTTTATCCACCATTCGGATATAAATTCAAAGATGGGGGACTGGTCAAGATCGAGGAAGAGATCATCATCCTGAGGGAGATCTTTCGGAGGTATCTTGACGGCGATAAGATGTGGGAAATCGCAGGACGGCTGAGTGACGAAGGAGTGAGCACGCGCAGAGGGAATAGCTGGTCAATCTGGTCCATCAGTCGTGTTCTTCACAATCCAATCTATGCTGGATTTGTCAGATGGGATGGTTTTCTGATTCCGAGCGATCATGAACCAGCTGTGACGACTGAGGAGTTCAACAAGGTGCAGGAGATTATTGCTGGCAGAATCAAATTTCGGAAGCATGCAATCGCATTCAGCCTGCCTGTTGCACTCGAAGTCGAAGAGATCGAAGCTCATTCTCAGTGAGTAAAGGAAGGCGCCACAGCCGTGCGGGTAATTGTCACTCCTATGATTGTAGTCGCCTCCTGTATGTTCTCGAACACATCGCTGTTGATTGATCGTTCCCGGAAGTAGGGGAAAACCGGTTCTTTGATGTCACGGAAGCCTCTTTCCGGAATCACCCGTTTATCAGCAATAATCCTGCACTTCTTGAGGTAGAAACGAGTCTCCTAAGTTGATATACGGGAGACCGTCGTTGACAAAATTGTACGAATGAGTGCATCGCACTATTGCTATAGATTGGACTATTTGTGACAATACTGTAATGTCTAGTTATAATAGTATATTCAAGTTATATTTTATTGATTATATGTCTAGTTACAATATCATTACATACAATGTAATAATGAATCACAATAATAACCATCAAATACATGGTATGCATTATAACAATAATTGGAGAATATACCTCGATATCGAAGATGAAAAGGTTCTCTCCAAGAACTGAGAGGTTGGATCAGATGAAAGACAACAAGACAAGCATTCAAATATCGCCTGAGACGCGAGACAGACTTTATAGACTGAAGTTCCGAAAGACATATGAACAGTTTCTGTCAGAGCTCTGCGATATGTACGAAGAGAGGGAGCTCGAAGGCGATATCAAAAGATGATTCCAGAGGGAAAGAGTCGCTTGAATCGGCCAGATCATGCCCCTAAACAGAATATGATTAGTTTACACATTTAATAATGCATATGATAACGTTTCATACTATAATAATAAATGTAACATACTTATCGAGTCTACCTTGATTGGGATTTCACACTTGGCGACCTTAGAGTGTCATGGGATTCTCAGAATTGCCGCATTGATTCAATAGTCATGCGAGCAAGAGATATTGGATTTCTCAAGATACTGGAAAGCGTTCTTTGAGGTCATGAAGGCTTTTATATCGATGCTTTCTATAAGTATTGACAATGCATGATGATTGGACAGAACTCTATCGTCCAAAGACACTGAGAGACGTTGTAGGAAACCCCAAAGCCATTGAGCAATTGAAGGATTGGGCAATCAGATGGGAATCGGGCAATCCCTCAAAGAAAGCTGCGGTTCTAATAGGAACTCCTGGAACTGGAAAGACAAGCGCGGCCATTGCACTTGCTAATGACTTTGGCTGGAGCGCTATCGAGATGAATGCATCCGACCAGAGAAATGCAGACTCGATCAACAGAATCGCCATGCGAGGTGCTATCGCAGAGACGTTCACCGATATGGGAGAGTTCCTATCGAGCAAAGAGGGTCGCTTGAAACTCATAATTCTCGACGAGGCCGACAACATCTTCGGAAAAGAAGATCGGGGTGGAATACCCGCAATTGTAGAACTAATCAAGCTGACAAAACAGCCAGTAGTGATGATTGTAAATGATTTCTATGCTCTCAGCAGAAAGAGTTCCTTGATAAAATCTGGTACTGAACAGATTCGATTCAATCATATCAATTCCAATACCGTGAAATCCGTCATACGCAGCATCGCAAAAGAACAGGGGATCAAGACATCAGACCGCGTCCTTGAACTCATCGCCCAGAATGCAAACGGGGATCTCAGGTCCGCTATAAGGGACTTCCAAGCCATTGCTCAAGGTGAAACGGAAGTACGGGAGGAAGACACGCTAGTTGTCGGGGATCGGCAAATAACAAAGAGCATGTATGATCTTCTGGGTGATGTCCTGCATGGGACCAATCCTCAACGGGCGAGGTCAGTGATGATGGAGGTCAACGAGGCACCGGAATACGTTCTGCTCTGGTTGGATGAGAATCTCCCGATTGAATACAGGAATCCCGATGATTTATTCAGGGGCTACGACGCCTTATCGAGGTCAGATGTTTTTCTTGGGAGGGTGAGCCGTCGACAGTATTTCGGTTTCTGGTCCTACGCCTCAGATCTCATGAGTTATGGCATAAATGTGGCAAAAGAAAGCCAATATCACGAACTCGTAAGATATCGTTTCCCGCTCTATCTGGTAAAGATGTCACGAACAAAGGGCCTTCGAGGCATCAAGCACGACTTATCCTTGAAGCTTGGGATGAACTGCCATCTTTCATCCAAGGCGGCTATGGGGAGTCTCCTTCCATATTTCAAGTTGGTCTTCCAAAGGAACAAGGATTTCAGGATCGCCATGACTATGATGATTGGACTCGACCCAGAGGAACTGGCGTATCTGTTTGATCAGAAGATCGACTCTCATGCGGTAAGACATCTCATATCTGACGTTCAGAAGGTCCAGCGCGCTCAAAGCACTGAAACGAAGGTTCCAATAATCGAGGAGACGCAATCATCTTCGGAGGAGGTTGAGGAGAAAAGAAGATTGGGTAGCGACGACTCTCAGTCGCAGAGAAGTCTTTTTGAGTACTGATAATATGGAGCCTCTGAATGAAAGAGGACATAGAGAGAATACTTGAGAAGCAGCAATACAGGACTTACGGCGGTCATGCCGCGGTCAAACTCTGTCACTGGATGCGCCAGAGTCTTCTTCGACAGAGATGTTGTTACAAAGAAGAATTCTACGGCATCAGTTCGCATCGCTGTCTCCAGATGACGCCCGTCGTCAATCAATGCACACAGAGTTGCCTTTTCTGCTGGCGAGTCCAGGGATCGGAGCTGGAGACATCCGATTGGATGGATCCCGAAGAGATTATTGAGGCTTGCATAGGTCAACAGAGATTGCTAATATCCGGTTTCAAAGGTGATATCAGATGTTCCCCCAAGATGTATGAAGAAGCTAGAAATCCAAACCAGGTTGCGATTTCTCTAGCCGGGGAACCCACGATGTACCCTCATCTTGGAGGTCTAATCGATGTGTGCAGACGGAAAGGAATGACCACGTTCTTAGTTACTAATGGAACAAATCCCACGGTTCTGGAGAACCTCAGTCCACTGCCAACTCAACTCTATGTGACGGTCGCAGCTCCAAATGAAGAGATCTATCGCCGATTGTGCATACCCAAGATCCCTTGCGGTTGGAGTGATCTAAGACGAACTCTGGAGCTCCTTCCGAGCCTCGGGACCCGGACTGTGATTCGACATACACTAGTTCAAGGATGGAACATCGGTTGGGAGAGGGAATATGCAGAACTGGACCGCATCGCCGATCCGCTCTTCATAGAACCCAAGGGATACGTTTTTGTTGGAGACTCTAGGAAGAGGATGACTATCGCGAATATGCCTTCCCATGCGTCCGTTCGAGAATTCGGATCGAAGCTGGGAGAGATCCTTGGATTGGATGTCCTGAACGAAAGATCCGATAGCAGAGTAGTGCTATTGGGAGAGAACGATACCCAGACATCAATACTCAAGAACGCTGGCAGCGACTGACTCCTTCGAGTCTCACTTCATTCTGACGGTCTCAAGATTCATTGGAGCACGTGTTTCTATGTTGAATTTCTTGTAAAGGGCACTAGCCAGATCGGAGCATTTGTGCTCCTCACCATGGCATACTATGATTCTCTCAGGTTTGGGTTCAAGTGTGGACACGTAATTTATCAATTGTCTTCTGTCAGAATGACCAGAGAATCCATCTACTGTCTCGTTGTCCATTTTGAACGGGAGGTTCAACTGCCTGCCTCTATCGGTCAATGAGAGTTCGGAGTATCCTTTCTGTATCTTCCTTCCAAGTGTTCCTTCAGCTTGATAGCCGACGAACACGAGTGTATTCTTCGGATTGTCTGCCCACGTTTTCAGATACTCTAGGACAGGTCCACCGTTCATCATGCCGCCGGTTGCGAGAACTATGCTTGGGTCTGGATCGTTACATATCCTTTCCCGCATGTCTGCACTGTCCACTCTCTTGAATATCTCCGAAAGGAATGGATTCTGCCCCATCTGGAATATCTGCGTTCTCAGCTGACTGTTGAGGTATTCTGGATAGGCGGTATGAATTGCCGTCGCCTCCCAAATCATACCATCTAGATATACAGGAACGGTTGACAGCTTTCCGGTTCTCATGAGTTCCTCGATGACCAGCATTACCTCCTGTGAGCGTCCCACAGCAAATACTGGAATCAGAATCTTGCCGCCTCTGGTGATAGTCTGGTCGATGACACTCCTCAGCTGGTTCGCAGCTTCGACCCTGCTCGGCTGGATGTCGTGATGACCTCCGTAAGTGGATTCGATTACGAGCGTCTCCAATCGCGGAAACTTGTTCACTGTCGCGTTGAACAACCAGGTTCTTTCGAATTTCATGTCCCCAGTGAAAGCAATATTGTACAAACCATCTCCGATATGAAAGTGTGATACTGCAGATCCAAGAATATGGCCAGCGTTCTGAAATGTCAGTCTTATGTCCGGCGCAATGTCCGTGGTTTCGCCATATTTCAGCGGTATAGTATGAAGAACGACGTCTCTGACATGGGAGGACTCATAAGGACTTTTCCGACCTTCGCCGAAGGATACCTTGATGTAGTCCAGCTGAAGCAGAGACATGAGGTCTCTTGTCGGCGCAGTACAGTATACTGGACCATCGTAGCCATACTTGAAAAGCGCCGGAAGAAGACCGCAATGGTCCAAATGGGCATGGGTGATGACAACGCAATCGAGCGATTCCAGATTCTGAGCCTCGGGGACATTGAAGTATGGGGCGCCGTTGTCTGAACTTGAGACGTCAACGCCGCAGTCGATTAAGATCTTGCTCTCTCTCGTAGAAAGCAAGGTCGCACTACGTCCCACCTCTCTGAAACCCCCCAACGACGTCATCCTTATCCAGGTCTCACCCTCTATTCGTTGCCTGGCCAGCTTCCTTCCGACCTTCTTGAGAAACTCCTTTCGTTGCTCCTGAGCATGGCGAAGATAGTTTCTGATATCCGAGACGGTCTTCGAAGCAATAGGAGGTGCTCTGACTACTTTCGGGGCCCACCCTACCTCCTTCTTGATCTCGTTCAATACCGATCCATGTTTCCCGATGACAAGCCCAGGAGCGCCAGCCTCTATTGTGACCTCTCCAGTATCGTGTTCGAAGTAGATATCGGTGATTTGAGCATCTGGAGGTATGATGTCCCTGATCTTCTGTTCGACTGTCTCAGGGTCTGCGAGTATCGACGGATCCGGCCTGATTGCGACTCTTCGCCGGAGTCCCTGAGCCAGTTGCCTAACAATATCATTGTTCGTAGCAAAAGTTTCCATGTCCTGTGTGTACAGTACGACTACAGGTCCTTCGAAGTCGATAGATGTGATATTCAAGTGGGCAGGGACTATTTTTCTGACCTGCTCCCTGGCCTCCTCTAGAATTCTCTCTGCAGACATGATTTTTTCACACTTTCAATTTATTTATTCATATTGATAAACGAAATCAATGGTAAATGGTTTCAGACTGTATCACGGATACTTGATTTCCATCCGTCGGAGTCTCTCTATCCATTCTTTCTTTGGTAGCTCCTTATATCCATCTTTGTCGATGGTTACGATAGTCATACCATCTCCGCTCGCCGAATCCCGCTTCATCGCAGCACTCAGGGCTCTAGCAGCGATGTCGACGGCGGCATCCATTGACAAATCCTTCTTGTAGTGGTCCTCTAGGACACCATACGCCATCAGTGAACCTGATCCGACCGAGACATAGTCGTCCCGAATCGATCCGCCCGCGGCATCGACTCCGAATACATGTCCACCGGCTCTGTCGACCCCACCGATTATGAGACCAACGTAGTAATATCCTCCAATCCCACCTCCGCCTCTGAGGATGTTTGATAGAAGGGTTGCGGCAGATTTAACGGCCATTTGAGCACCCCTCTTCATCTTGTAGAGCTCCACCTCTGCCTTCATATAACGTGCCAGAAGCTGGGCATCACCGACCAAACCAGCAACTGTCAAACCAAGATTATCATCAATCTTAAAGACTTTCTGCACTTCCTTGTGGGCGATAATGTTGCCCATGGTTGCCCTGCGCTCCGATGCCAACACGACTCCTTCGCCGTTGACGATTCCAATAGTGGTCGTACCCTTCTTCAGTTCCTCATTTTCCATTGTGCTACACCTCTTAAAATGGATCAAAAGATATCAGCGCTTCTGACGTTCCTGGAATGATACTGACCATATTTATACCTTTTCATATTCAGACAAAAATATCATTTGGGTCCATATTACTTATCTTGTTCCTATTCTATCGATCAAATTGAACTTTTGAAACATCAGAACCCTCCCGACTAGTTCCGAATTGGATCATATGATACTGACCACCATCAATTCGGTAGTGAAATGCTCGAATTCCGAATCGATTGGAATCGCTCTGTCAGAGACTCCACTTCCTATGAATCATCATCACTCTCGATATGTCCTAGCTTCGATCTCTCTCAATGTTCTATCTTAACGCCCCTTTCCTTCTGCATCCGTGCTCTTGCTCTCAATAGATTCCTGTCCGTGAGCGATTTCGCGGATGAACATCGAGACTAGCAACGCGACCACTACCCCAGCCAACAATCCAGTAATCAAGCGAATCGGGTTCGTTGACTCATAGTTGGTGAGCAATTGTGCGAGACCATCAACTCCAATCGGGACAATCCCTAGAATAAAGTAGATGACTTTTATCTCATATCGAGTGATGATGGCTAAAGTCATTCCTATGACAAGTCCAAGAAAAATCCCCTCATCGCGTGCACAAAATGGCATCTGGTTTCCATTTAGATAATATGACCTCTCTGAGATTTGGTGGCAATATGCGTCACCAATTGTATAGATGGCATTGGCCAAAGGATTCATCGGGCTTGTAATGTCAGCGTTGTCGATTCTTCCGACCGCGCCAGAAAGATCCTTCACACTGTCTGCTGGCAATGTAAACGGCACTATGATTGTCAGCACGAACCAGAGGGTGAGGAAGATTAGTATTGCAGTCTCCAACTTCACTGGCCCTGTCAGCGAGAACCTCATACGAAGAATTAGGAAGAATGCTGGAGACTAATAACCATTTGGATTTGCACAATGACAGAAAATGCTTTTTGAGACGTGTGTTGAGATACTCAGCCAAAGATTCATATGTCCGGAATCGTTCTTCGAATGTGATGGTAGCGCTCCCTGGCGAACTACAAGCTCTGAAGCGTTTTCACGGTCACCTTGGTCCATACGTCGTCATAGGTTACAAGATGGGGCAGATCGGAAGGGAAAGATTTTCAAATCGAATTTCGGCGGTCGTATTCACCGGTTCAAAAAGACCGCTCTCCTGCACGATAGATGGTATTCAGTTTTCTTCGTCGTGTACATTGGGAAAGAACAACATAGTGGTCCGTGAAGAGAATCAAGTCAAGGCGGAGTTCTTCGATGAGAAGCGACTGCTTTCAGTGGAGCTTGTTGTGGGCATCAGAGAACGTATAGACGCTACGACCACAAGGGACAACGAGGAACAGGTTGCCCTCGATCTATTCTTGGCCCCATCCAACGAGCTGTTCAGAATCATAGAAGGCGAGTCAGCCCAATCTGGCAGAATATTGAAACTGAGATGAATATTGCCAAACCGACCGGAGCTCTCCTCCCGAACTCGTATCCAACTTCTTTCCAAGTCTTGTGACCCAGCAAGAAGACTGTGAAATATGATATCACGGCCACAAGTTCGACCACATAGATCCCGACCATCAGCACTGTCTGCGTAATCAACTCTGATGAAGAATTCCCAAATTCTGAAATGAGTCCAATCAGACTGCTGGTGATGCCAAGGACGATCGGAGCAAAGACCATGCTCGTAGACTGCATCATGTCGACTAGACTTTTCAATCGTTCTTCGATTTTGATTTCGCATGAATTCAGGTCGCTGAGATACTGGGCGAGATTCATGGCGACTTGACCAGCACCCTTGGGATTCTTCTCCGAACATTCCACGATCGTTCTAAAAGCTCCGCACAGTATAGAGCTAGTTCCTTGAGAATCGAGCTCATCCATGAGGAGTTCGCGCAGGTTCGATCTTGACATCATAGCTTTGTAAAGGACCGAATCAATGATTTCCGAGAATTCCGATCCGGCCTTCGAGCGGGACGTGTCCTCGAGTGCTGCTTCAAAACTTGATCCAGATGTCATTCTGCTCCCGATCTGGAATATGGCGCGGACGTAGTCTCTCTCCCTCTCGACCTTCTTTCTCTGAGCAATATGATTCTTCCTCAAAAGGATGCACAGGAATGTGGAAGGAGGGAGAACTAGAGCAAACAGCATGAAATATGAAAAGTATTCACTGAGATCGACCAACAGAATAATCACAATTATCGAGATCCAGATGAACAAGAAAGTGATTCCCTTTCTGTCAATAGTTATGTCGTTTTCCTTGTAAGTCTGTAGAGGACTCCTCGCAATGATCGATCTTGCGTGGATAAAAGATGATATGGGGAAAACTATGAGCAGCAGCAGACCAAGCATCGACATGGGGACTTTGGACCCGGTCCCCTCTTCCATTCCAGTCTCTGAAATGTTAAATGAAGCGCCAACTGAGATGAGAGGCACCAGCGAGAAAAGCATTACTGGCAGTAGCACGCCAAGGGCGAAGAGGACCATCGTCGGTGCTGAAAGTGAGGCAACATACTTGTCGACACTATCCCTGATCCCGCTAAGAATAACCATATTTGCCTTGTCAAGAAGGCGGTCAACACCCTCCTTAGTCCTCTCGCACGTTGAGGACATAATCAAGTGCAATGACTGGCGGAGGCTCTCATTCTCTTCGCTAAGAGACGCGGAGAAATCGAGGAATGATGACGTAAGGCTTGTGCAAGAGCGAGAGAGGGGTTTCCACAAGATCTCTTTGAGTCTCATGGATAGAGCTCCATCGTTGTGTTGTATGGCAAAAAGCAGTCCGTTTTCCATCGACGGTTGAATTTGCATGCTCATCGTCATTGCTCCGATGACAGCAGGAGACTCCCTTACCATGAGTCGTTCCTCCAATCGTGCGAAACTGGAAGGCATGCAATAGAGCAAGATGCTCAGAATCAACGGTAGAGTAAGAGTGGGTAATGCGAGATAGAAGTAAGTCTGGCCTCCGAGAAGGATTAGGGCCGATAGCGTCAACAAAATCATGACAACTGATGTCAGAAGAAAGACCCCCCAGGCCGCCGATATCACGAGGTCTTTTGACATTCCATTTCTGGCCAACCATTCTTCGGTAGCCGGATACTGTCTGAAATCGAGCAGTTTTCTGAACTGCGAAGGCGGATTCAATCCAGAGAGACGATCAAGGTATCTTCCATAAGACCCCTCGTATGGGGTCCTCAGGTTCGCTCCTCCCCAAAAAGCATTCTACGAAAAAGACGAACAACGTGATCATAGTCCCTGTTTCCCGATTCCGCCTGTAGCCAAAAGAACTCGTTCGTTCTGCAGGACCATTCAGGCGTCAAGTATTCAATCCCTTTGGATCTAGACGCCTCTACCAGAGCTTTTTTCAATTCCGCCCTTGCCAGGATGTTATCGATTGCTTCTTGATAGGTCATGTTCCATGAGTTCGCGATGCGGAGAATAGTCTCCGATTGGATCTTGGAGAGCATTGAAAGGCTCCCTGTTGTTGGATCATTCTGCAAAAGAACGTTGAATTCCCCATGTCCCTTTTCTTTAGCATACTCGACCACCTCAACAAGTCTTCGGATTTGCCGCTGCGACCCTCTGGGGCGGCTGAGTTCCATGGTCAAGACTATGTCGGTGGCGGCAAAGGCTTCTCTTGGTATGCCAATATCGTGCACGACTCTCTCGTAGACGGACTTCGCCGAATCACCGTGAATCGTGCCCAGTACCGAGGAACCAGCCTTTCCTGTCCTCATACTATGATAAAGTGTCTGGGCCTCCTTTCCCCTTACCTCACCAAGAACTACTGCGGATTCCCCCATTCTTAGAGAGACTCTTAACGCTTCGTCGGACTTCTCCTCCCTGCCTTCGCCGAGGCTCTGCTCGACCATCATGGACTGGATCTTATACCCTAGTTGCTGCATCTTCTTGACTGGTAGCTCCATTGTATCCTCAATCGTAAGGATCCTTTGAGAGATTGGAAACTCAAACAACGCCGCCCCTAGCAACGCAGATTTCCCTGCGCCCCTCGCTCCACAGATTAGAATCGTGCTTCTCCCATCAATCAGAAATGATATCAGACCTGCCGACAAGGCACTCATCGTACCGTTGTACACCAGTCTCGAGAGTGTCCAAGGGGTCAAGGCATGGCGTCGAAGGGCAACTGCAGTCCCCATTGGGCTCAAAGGTGGACCTATTATGGTTGCCCTAGCATCAAATCCCTGAATGTCTGTCTCCATTGAGGGATAAGCCTCAGAGAAAGGTCGCTTGCTGTATTGCCTGAGGCGTGAAGTAAGTCCCTCGATTTCCCGTTCGGACGCAGTGATGTTCGTTATGCACTTGAAGACCGTGTTCAATCCCATGACACCGTTGATTGTCAGATGGATAGGATTCATATGGCATGGTGCATCCACATAGATGTCTTCGATCCTATTGTCAGAGAGAAGCAACTCGAACATGCCGAGGCCGACAGTATAACGAGCTACGATCTCGGATAGCTTTTCAATGTTCTTATTCATTTCATCAACAGAGACACCTTGTCCTGTGCGTCCAGCCTCAGCGATTTCGATCAGCAGGTTTGGAGATACTCGAAGAACATATTCCTTGAGCTCATCATATGATGCACCGATGTTTGGTGGCGGCCTGTGCGAGAGAGCCTCTATCGTCTTCCACAAGATCGTCGTCCATCCGTTTGGGAGATTGTACTCCCAGGGCGTGACGTGGTACATTGTCCGCACTCCTCCTGGAAGTGATACGATTCGGACTCTCGCGTCCGATACCATGTATTCTTCAATTTTCTTCGACCCAGGTGGGGGCGATGGATTTACCCAACAATCTGAAAAACGCGGTCGCATCATCGAGTGCTCGCTAAGCAGTCTCTTCATTCCTGCTCTTTGTGACGAATCTCGACTCTCCGTTGCTTCAGCTCTGGGTTTGAGCACGAGTCTTGGTATTACCGTCCCTCCCCCACAACATGAAACGCTGCCTTTCCGATCATTTTCACGATGGCGTCCAGGTCATTTTCGACTTGTTTGACCACCGACTTAATACGGACACTGCAAGTCAGACATGTCTGATCGCTTTTGTCACCCGAGATGTGAAAATCTTGATTGAGGCAGCTCGAGAGCGAAAGAACGCTCTTTTCGACAGAATCGAGTATAGTTCTTGGGTTCAGAGTACATTTCTTGCATTTCGGACCTATCGTGGCTTGTCTTGACACCTCTCTGCAGAATCTGACCAATTTTGCCATGCTGATTAGAACCTCGGTACAATCGCTCATGTAGAGGACGCAGGTACTCCTCTGAAGGACTATCTCGTCCACCGAACCTGCACTCGAAATCACATTCACAATTTGGCTTAGGCATCTCGTATCTCTTAGATCCTGAATACCAGAACAATCGGAGCAATCTACCCAGAGGGTTCGATTGAGCTTCTTGTGCTTGCAGGTCGATTCCATCATTGAATGGGATCCCCCGATTCTTCTCGCATTCGTCCACACCGAGATTGTCGATCCGATTCCGAAATTCATGATTTATCCATATTCTGACTCAGAGTTGGAAGGCATTCAAGTTTCCACTAACTGTAGTATGAACTCGTATATCGATGAAGACCATCCGGTTTATTAATCAAGTCCGCCATCTGTGACGTTGTGGAACTTCTTTCACCTGCTGGCTCAAAGGATTCCCTGAAAGCGGCAATCCTTGGTGGAGCCGACGCGGTCTACCTCGCGGGAAAGCAATTTGGGGCAAGAAGGCTCGCAGAGAATTTCACTGATTCCGAGCTTAAGGGTGCATTGGCGCTGGCTCATGACGACCACGTGAAGGTATTCGTAACCGTGAACACGCTGGTAAAGGAGAATGAGCTATCGACTGCATTTTCTTACCTGGATTATCTTAGTTCAATCGAGGTAGATGCCGTCATAGTTCAAGATAGAGGGATTGTTACGCTCATAAAGGACAACTTCTCAATGCCAATCCATGCATCCACTCAGATGGGGATTCATTCGCCTGAATGCATAGTCTGGGCTGCCAAACAAGGAATAGAGAGGGTCATTCTAGCAAGGGAACTTAATTTCGAACAGCTCGAGATAATCAGGAACTCGACCGAGATCGAACTCGAGGTCTTCGTTCATGGCGCCATGTGCTATTCAGTCTCGGGTAAGTGTCTATTCTCGAGCATACTCGGTGGTAGAAGCGGTAACAGAGGGTTGTGCGCACAACCATGCAGAAAGACTTATCTCCTCGGGAATGAGAAAGGCTATCTCCTGAGCACGGCTGATCTTTTCTCAATCGAATCGATATCTCGCCTGATGGCGATAGGGATCGATGCTTTGAAGATAGAAGGCAGAATGAGAAGTTCTGTATATGTCTATCTGGCAACTAAGACCTACGCAAAGGCAATTAGAAGGGCGCAGAATGGTGAGAGCGCTCTCGTAACTCCCCGAGAGAGGGAGCTGCTGGAGGTCGTTTTCAATCGTGGCTACACGGATGGTTATCTCTCTCAAGAGAGTGTGCTGCAACGAGACTACCCAGACTCAAGAGGCCTTTTTCTCGGAGTAGCATCAATTGAGCATGGAATCTCGCGCGTGTTCGCAGAGAATCTCAAGAATGGAGATGGAGTGTCGCTCTATCGATCTGGAAAGAAACTCGGAGGCCTCGAGATAAAGGATATCGACAGGCGCGGCAAGAATTCTATCTTTTCGGTTCCGTTCAGAATTGATGATGGTGAATACCTAATCTACAAAACTAAGGACACGTACTTCGACAGTGTCAGGCAGATGATATCCGCCTTAGAATTCCCGCGTTTGGAAGCCTCAACTAGGAGACTCAAGTATGAACTGGTGCCTTCGAAAAGGAAAAGGTCGGAACGGGAACTATCCTTTTACGTTTCATCATTGAAATCGTTGGACAAAGCATTGCCTTACGCCTCCAGAATATATTTCGAATGGAATAGATACAAAGAGGAGGCCAGATCTAAATGCAGGAAATCGAACATCGAATTCGTCCTGATGATGCCTGGATTCTCGACAGAGATTCCAGATACCGATTGCGAATCGATCATGGTCTCTACGCTGGGGCAGGCTGATAAGTACACTGGAAGAAGACTGTATGGACACTATTCTATGAATTTCTTTAACAGTCTCACCATACCAAACCTCCATCAGTATACTCTATCTGTAGAATTGTCGAGGGAAGATATCCTTGATCTCACAAAGCATTACGAGGGTAGACTAGAGGCCCTTGTTTTCGGAAGGATCGAGCTCATGTTGACGAAGGACCCAACGCTCAATGAAGGAACGCTGGTGGATATGAGAAGGAAGAAGTTCCCGGTATACCGCGACAACTTCGGGTTCGCCCACGTATTGAATTCTTCGGATTTGTTCCTACTGGAGCATATAGAGGAAATGATGGGCATGGGAATAGAATCATATGGCCTGGACCTGAGGAGGAGAAGCGCCGAGCTTACAGAATTGGTCGCCAAGGCATTCTACGAAGGGGACGAGGAATTGAAGGACAGCATCAAGAGAAAATGTGGTTCGATAACTGCCGGGCATTATTCGAGGGGAGTGCTCTAATCTCACCCTCAAATCGTTCAAGTCCTAGCTTCAAGTGAAGGCATAGTTCATTTGACTGTAATAGTACTGCATTCTATCTCATATGTTCTCAGCCTTTTGGATGGCCGATAGCGAGGAAGTTCCAATCTTGAGATCTGCGAATCTGAATGAAGATGCTAGAGGAGGCCACGACAATCACGCGACCTCGATGCAGGTCCGAATTGACTTCGACGCCATGCGTCGCATTGATAATTGCGATGGAATAGGTGGATTCTTTGATTCGATAATGGGAATGATGATTGTGACTTTAGGAATTGTCCTGTTAATGTCGACGCTTGTCATAGTTGACGGTGAGGTATCAAAGGACAGCAAGGCGCGAATGCTGGAAAATGCATGTCAGGAATTGCTTAATTCACTCCCTTCTGAAGATGGATTGTCGGTCTCGAAAGGTACCCTGGACTATTCTCTCATAGTGAACATGTCTACGTCGGAATCTTACATCGATGACAGTGTGATCGGATATAGGGTGGTCTTGAGAGAGTTGCATGCAGATTCCAGCCCTCTCAGCGTCATGGCAAAAGGCGAGATTCCTGTGAGCTTGTCAGAATTGTACGCGACCACAGTCCCAATCAATGTTCGGCATTCAGCATTTGACGTTAGAGCTGCGCTCCTTTACGTCTGGGTCTGGTAGGACAATGAAAGAAAGAAATAAGGGACAAATTGCGATTTTTGACGCCCTCATATTCCTCGCCGTTTCATCTCTGGTGTCAGTAAGCCTGCTTAGCAGTATCGCGCCTATGAACCCATCGACAGATGATGAGTCCCAGAGATACATTGAGCGCGCGCACGGAGTGTTCCTCGGGACGTCAGTAGAAATTGAATCGACCAATGGGGCCGAAGTAGATGGAGAGGGGAGGAGAACCTTGACGGTATTCGAATTTGTTCTAACCAGGATAGTTGAAATGGAGGCTGGTGGAGATACTGAGAAAGGGGTTGATCCATCAAAGTTGCTATCCGCCATTCTTGACGCCCTTCTTCTTCCCCGATTTCATTATTCCTGGAAGGCCAAACATGACTCTATGAACTACTCATTCTCCAACTCCTTGTACCTCGGGAATAGAACTAGCGGTTCATTGTATGTGTCGACAATTGTCTCAGAAACGCCATCTCACAAGGGAGATGTCCTGATGATACTGAATGCATGGAGATATGTCTGATCGAATCCATTCTCTTAGTTCCTTCCTTCCATTTTCCTGACGATTCTCTCTGCTTCACTTGATGTTTTTCTCAGATCCATGTATTGAAGAGCAAATGCCAACCCAATAGATCCAAAAATCCCAGCTACAATGGCATCAGACGGCATCGAGCTCATAAAATCGAAAATCGAGACCCCCATCTGGAAATGTCCGACGTACAATATTATCAAGATCATGGCAACGATGCTGACCGAATACATCGACAATCCGTAGATCGACTTTCTGACCTCGATTGTCGTGCACTCACTATTGCAGACCTCGCATTTCCCCCTGCTATACCAGTTCCTTGGATGAAGCGTCTTGCACTCGGGACAGTAGCAGAACTTCACGTCCAACGAGAAGGATTGTCATGATATATTCCTTTTTGAGTCCTAGAAAGCCATCGCCTAGTAGGAAAGACATTTCTAAGAAGATCATGAACCGAATTTCTTAGACATATTCATCTTGTCCAGCAATATAGGCATCAAATCCTTTCCCCGAATTCTTCCTAGTCCCCCCATCGAAGCTGATACCTCATCGAAAGCCTCAACACCGTCCTTCGGCGTATTATTTGAGCAGATAGACACGGGGACTGGATCTCCACTATGATCTCCCAGCTGCACAGGAGTGCAATGATCTGCCAGAAGAACAATGATGGTGTCTGGAGATACACTCCTACGAACTAGTCCGACCATCTTATCAAGACGCTCGATCACTTCGACTTTCTTCTCATGATCTCCATCGTGAGACGCTATGTCGGCGGCTTTTACGTTGACCAACACGAGATCCTTTGAGTCCAGGAGCGTCAAGGCGGTATTCGCCTTGGCATTCATGTCAGTGTCAAGCCCACCGGTGGCTCCAGGTACTTCGACCACTTCCATTCCGCATAACCTGCAGATCCCTTTGACAAGCGATACTCCGGCCACGCATGCAGATTCGACTCCATACTTGTCTTTGATCGACTGGATCTTCGGAAAACTGCCAGCCCCCCTAGGCAGAAGAATGTTCGCAGGAAGTTTTCCCTGGTCCACTCGTTTCTGATTGATCGGGTGATTCTTGAGCACCAGATAAGATTCCCTGACGAAGTCATTCACAGCCTTCGCGGTCTTTTTCGCTTTCGGAACAAGCGGCGTGCTTTTTGGAACTCTTGCCAATGAATGAGGGTCCACGTCCGAAACGAACGGTGATAACCCCTTGCCTCTGAGGAGCAAGACCGCCCGATGCTCGGTCGCTTCTCTAACGATGATCTCCACGCCCTCAATCCTGATCTCGCCAAGGACGTTCGACAGCTCGACCGTCTCAGGTCCCCCTATCCTTCCAGCCCTCCTGTCCAAGATATTCCACTCATCATCCACGGTGGCGAAATTGCATCTGAAGGCGACATCACCATTCTTGCCTGCTAGTCCGACACCAGCTGCTTCGAACGGTCCACGTCCCGTATACACCTCTGATGGATCATATCCAAGAATCGCCAGATGCGATGTATCACTTCCCGGAGGCACACCAGGCGCGATAATGTCCATTATCCCGCTGGATCCGTGTCGGGCACACCAGTTCATGTTCGGCTTACGAGCGACTTGAAGTGGGGTTCTGAATCCCAGGGCCTCGATCGGTCTGTCCCCCAGACCGTCCATAACTAGTATGAGGGCTTTTCCTCCACGTCTCATTGATATCGCATGGTATATCGGCAAGACCGTAGAAAAAGCTCACCGGTCGTCACGCAATCTCTGCGGACCTCTCTCTGGACCATGCCTCATCGGGCAAAGAATCGTAGAGACCCAGTTCCTCTGGCTCCTCGCCTCCTAGGCATCTGAGTTCACGGGCAATGTCGTCAACATTCAAGTCCCAATAGAATATCCTCCAGATCCTTCCATTTAGAAGGACCGCTTCCTCCCAGTGAGTCTTCAGAAGCTTCAGATCCTGAAAGAAATAGAACAGGCGTCTATCCTCCTGATCGAGAGAGTTATCGATAATGGACTCTCCGAATCCAAAATAGTTCAGTAATCGAAGCGCCAAGTCCTTAGCCGCGCTCTCAGTGATTCCGACTCTATTCTCGATCACTCTGGTCAGGCTCTTTAGATTCACCATCATACGGTTGTTGACTGACATATTCGTTCCGTTCCCTGGACAAAGCCTCTATAAATAGATTGCTTCGACACCAATTTTGTGGACGCTTCGCAAAGAATGGAGAACCTGGAATCGAATCGTGTTGTGCTCTCGCGATTGTCCTTGCTCCCTATCCAGCAGGTGCAGGGGGTGCGATTTGAACGCACGGACCCCTTCGGGACAAGGTCCTAAGCCTTGCGCCTTTGGCCAAGCTTGGCTACCCCTGCGGATGTTCGCAGGATGATTTCCAGATTATTAATTCTTTCTTAGATGGTGTGATTGTGTGAAGAGGCGATCGAGTGTATTTATCCTCACATTTTGGGTCATTGGGATACCGGTGAATGGGCGGATTAGAATCATTCAAACAGGTGACTTAGGTAGTCGTTGACAGCCTTGAACGCGGTCTGCCTGTTGCATGGATAAGCCTTGATCTTGCCCCTCAAAGCTACGACATCATCCTTCTCGGAAAGGACCATCCTCTCCGCCAACCCCTCCTGTTTGTCGAGCCTGAGGAAGAAAGTGCAATCGTCATCTATCCTCTTGTCCAGAGTTCCTAAGAGCACCTCGATGTTCTGCGCACCCAAACGTTTGAAGAACAGGTCGATGCTAGTCTTGTTCTTGATCGTGGTCTGGAGTATCGTGATCGGATTCCCATGATATCCAGATGATTTGGTGCGTTTGATATCGTCGCTGCCTGAGGCAAAGGCAACTGCTCTGACGACCTTCCCATCGTCCTCCGTGGCATGTATGAAAGCTCTAAAATTGAGACCGTGAAACGTCATCTGCAGCATCATCGGCAGGATACTAGATATTCCTATCCGAGTCCCTGATCGGCCAATTGAACGCCTTAAAATGGCTTCGGCCGGGCGGTTCTTTGAATGATGGCGTCCGGTCAGGGTTGACTCTGCGATATCCGATTGTCATTTCATAGCATGCCAGGCCCGGCGTTGACAAAGGTTTATAGTCGGAAACCGGATTCAAGGGCGGTGTTAAGTGCATGATAGAGATAAGGATGCACGGTCGAGGCGGGCAAGGAGCCGTAGTCGCTTCAGAAATGCTCGCAAGGGCCGCCGTAAGGGATGGAATGCACGCCTCTGCGTTTCCGTTTTTTGGGGTTGAAAGGCGGGGCTGTCCCGTTACTGCCTTCTGCAGGATCGATGATAAGCCGATAAGAATCCACGCCGGGATATACGAACCCGATTACGTTATCGTGCTCGACCCAGGCCTGATGGCCCTGGTCGACGTCTTCCAGGGACTCAAGCCCGAAGGCAAGATCCTGATTAATACTACGAGGAGTAGAGAGGATCTCGCGATAAGGGCACACAATAAGGTTGTCACCGTCGACGCTACAGGAATCGCGCTGAAGCATGGCCTCGGAAGCGAGACCGCGCCGATAGTAAACACAGCAATCATTGGCGCATTCGTCAAGATGTTCCCGAAGATCTCAATAAGTTCATTGCTGGAAAGCGTAAGAGAGGCTGCCCCAGTGAAGAAAGAGGAAAATGCATCTGCAGCCAAGGATGCCTATGAAATAACAAAGGAGGTGTGATTCGTGCCTGTTCTGAAGACCTATAAGGACCTGCCCTCCACCCCGGTGACCTTCTACTCCACTGAGAGCAACAAGACCGGGACGTGGAGGACGATTCGCCCGATTTTTGATGAGAGCAAATGCACGAGATGTTATCTCTGCTGGAAGTTCTGCCCGGATCTAAGCGTCGAGGTCGCGAAAGAGGGCGACTTCCCTATGATCGACTACGATTACTGCAAAGGATGCGGTGTCTGCGCGAATGAGTGTCCTTCTGACGCCATCCACATGGAGAAGGAGGCGCACAAATGATCGAGGTAATGACTTCTAATTACGCAGCGGCGCACGGCGCCAGGCTTTCGAAGGTTGAGGTCATCGCTGCATATCCTATCACACCACAGAGCAGCATCTCCGAGAAGCTTGCCGAGATGTCGGTGAATGGCGAGCTGCATGGTCAGTACATACTGGTCGAGAGCGAGCACAGCGCCATGTCCCTTTTGATTGGTGCGTCGTACGTCGGAGCAAGGACCTACACGGCCACCTCGTCTCACGGGCTTGCCCTGATGCACGAGATGCTGTACTGGGCGACTGGTGCCCGAAGACCCATAGTCATGACCGTCGTCTCCCGAGCCATGGCCCCGCCCTGGAACATATGGGGAGACCAGATGGATGTCATCGGAGAGAGGGACACGGGATGGATGCAGTTCTTCTGCGAGAACAACCAGGAGACGCTCGATACGACTATCATGTCTTACAGGATTGCAGAAGACAGGTCCGTCATGTTGCCTGCGATGGTGATCGAGGACGGTTTCATTCTTTCCCACACCTTTGAAGCCGTCGACCTGCCCGATCAGGACGATGTCGATGATTTCCTTCCGAAGTTCAATCCCGAACTGAAGATCGACTTCAATGACCCGAGGCGATTTGGAGGGTTGGTCATGCCCGACTGGTGGTCGGAGTTCCGTTTCAGGATTGCGCGGGACATGGAAGACGCGAAAAAGAAGATAGTCGAGGTCGATAAGCTATTCGAAAAGAAGTTCGGCAGGAGCTACGGCGGTCTGGTGGAGTTCTATAACTGCGATGACGCGGACGTCGTCCTCGCTCTGGCGGGATCTGCCGTCGGGACGGCAAAACATGTCTCGGACAAAATGAGGGAGCGCGGAAAGAAGGTCGGGGTCGTCAAGATCAAGACCCTTCGCCCGTTGCCGGCCGAGGAGCTGACGAAACTCAACGACATGGTGCCAGTTGTAGGGGTATTTGACAGGAGCTTCAATTTCGGACATGGGGGAGGAATTTTCAGCGAGATTAGGAACGGAATATACACTCCTGGCGGTGGCCTGCTCACGAAGAACTACGTCGGAGGAATGGGCGGTAGGGACTTCACTCCCAAGCACATGGAGTGGGTGTTCGAGGATCTCCTTAGGATCAAGAAAGAGGGGAAGGTCGACAGAATGATCGAGTGGATCCCCTTGCGGGATGGGACAGGAAGGTGGTATTGAATGCCGAAGTTCACGATTCCGAAGGAAGAGTACCTCTACAAGGGTCACAGTGGATGCCCCGGTTGCGCGACGCCTCTGGCTCTAAGATATGCCCTCAAGGCATTAGGACCGAGGACAGTGTTGAATTTCCCTGCCGGCTGTGGTGGCGTGATCTTGGGGGTCTGGCCTGGATATGCGATGAAAGTGCCGGTCGTCGACAATGCGTTCGAGTGCACTGCTGCAGTCGCCAATGGGATCAGGGCAGGCTTCGAGGTCAAAGGTGTTGAGGATGTGTACGTCGTCGGTTGGGCCGGAGACGGAGGGACCGTAGATATCGGTCTTCAGGCTCTGTCTGCGACCGTTGACAGGAACTCGAACATCATCTACGTCATGCTTGACAACGAGGCTTATATGAACACCGGTATCCAGAAAAGCGGTTGCACACCCATTGGAGCATGGACTACCACGACCCCGGTGTCGGGCGGAAAGGGGTACAACCTAACGCCTAAGAAAAGGATAATGGATATGTTGGTCGCCAATGGAGTAGTTTATGGGGCGACGGTGAACGTCGCCTATCCAGAGGATTTCGTGGCCCGCATGCAGAAGGCCAAGGACATCAAGGGCACGAAGTTCATCCATGCCTTCGCACCGTGTCCGGCCGGATGGCGTACCGACCCGTCGAAGAGCGTTGAGATCGGGAGGCTGGCGACCCAGACCGGAACGTTCCCGCTTTACGAAGTGGACCGTGGCAAGTACTCTTTGACCAAGGAGATCAAGAAGCGGAAGCCCGTGGACGAGTATATGAAGCTGCAGGGAAGGTTCAGGCACCTCTCGAAGGACGCCATCGCCGAGATCCAGAAACTTGTCGACGAGGAGTACGAAAGGCTCCTCTATAAAGTAAAGGTCACCAATGGGTAAGCCATCGGACAGGATGCTCGCGAGAGAGGGCAATCTCCTACTCCTCGGGAACGAGGCGATAGCCCGTGGATGCGTAGAGGCCGGCGTCAGAGTAGCTGCGACCTATCCTGGCACGCCATCGTCCGAGATAGGGACCGTTCTCGAAAGAATCGCTGACGATGTCGGGTTGATGTTCGAGTACTCTGTGAACGAGAAGGTAGCTGTAGAAGTCTGCGGGGCCGCTTCCGCCTCCGGTCTTCGTTCCTTTGCTTTCATGAAGCATGTAGGTCTGAATGTTGCGAGTGACGCTTTTATGTCCCTCGCATATTCAGGCATCAGGGGAGGGATGGTCATATTGAGCGCTGACGACCCTTCCTGCCATAGCAGCCAAGACGAACAGGACAACCGTTTCTTCGCAAAGATGGCGACCATACCGATGCTTGAGTCTTCCACACCTCGTGAGGCCAAGGAAATGGTCTTGGAGGCGTTCGATATCTCGGAAAGGCTTGAAACACCGGTCCTGCTTCGGACGACGACAAGGGTCAGTCATGCTAGAGGCATTGTTCCGTTAGATCCTTTTCATGAGATTCGAACACTAGGCAAATTCGACAAGGACCCCAGCCGTTTCGTGATGATACCAGCCCACGCTAGAATGAATCGATTGAGATCGCTCGAGAGGTTCGATCGAGCGATGGAACTTTCTGAATCCTCGCGACTGAACTTCGTCGTTGGCAATGGTCCAATTGGTGTTGTGACAAGCGGTGTTTCCTACACCTATGTCAAGGAGTTCCTGAGGGATGTGGAGATCCTCAAGCTTGGCTTCACAAATCCGGTTCCCGAGAATAAAGTCAGGGAGTTCGTCGAGGGCAAGGAGAAGGTTGTCGTCGTGGAGGAACTTGACCCTTACCTTGAGGACGAGGTGCTCAGAATATCTAAGGGCGCTGAGATCAAAGTCCCAATACTCGGAAAAAGGACCGGGCACCTTCCTAGAGCGTTTGAATTTTCTCCCGACACGATCCTCAGCTTGAAAGAGACGCTGCCCGTCATAGAAACGAAGTATCCCTTAGTGCCCAAGGATATTGGATTGCCGAACAGACCTCCGGTGCTTTGCGCTGGATGTCCACATCGTGCGACATATTATGCGACGAAATTAGCGCTTGGAAAAGAAGAGGCAATATTCAGCTCTGACGTTGGTTGCTACAGTCTCGGCGTTCAACCTCCTCTTGAGATGGCTGACTTTCTGTTGTGCATGGGTAGTAGTGTCGGAGCTGCGGGAGGATTCAAATCCGCGACCAATCAGAAGGTCATTGGTTTTATTGGAGACTCGACCTTCTTCCATGCCGGTATTCCTGGATTCATCAACGCGGTTCTCAATGACCACCGTTACTTATTGGTCATACTTGACAACAGTTCCACGGCAATGACTGGACACCAGCCAAATCCTGGCACGGGGAGAGACTATGGAGGAAAGAAGACGAGCGGGATCGACCTCGAAAAGCTGATCAGAGGGTGTGGCGTCGACTATGTCGAAACGGTCGACCCTTACAGGATTAGAGATGCGAGTTACACCATAAGGGAGGCGCTGGACTTCGATGGATTGGCGGTCGTCATTTCTAGACGGCCATGTCCGTTGCTCCTTCGCAAAGAGGGTTCCCTGAGAGCCGTGCCATTCGAGGTCGACGAAGGCAAGTGCATACATTGCTATTCCTGCGTCCAAAAACTGTCCTGCCCAGCACTTCTAAGAAGAGCTGACAATGTCGAAATCGATGCTATACTTTGCATAGGCTGCGGCTGCTGCGCCCAGATCTGTCCGAAACACGCAATAGGGGTGATGGGCTGATCTACAGCGTGTTTATGGCCGGCGTAGGAGGACAAGGTGTCCTGCTCGCATCTACTGTATTGGGCAACGCCGGACTCGCGGAAGGCAAGGAGGTCGTACTGAGCGAGCTCCATGGAATGGCACAGAGGGGAGGGAGCGTTGTCGCGACCTTGAGGATCGGTGAGGGGGTCACGAGTCCGTTGATCGAAAAGGGAGGTGCGGACGTGCTTCTTGGGTTCGAACCTGTTGAAACGTATCGATATCTTTCCTTTGCCCATAAGGAGACGTATATCATAATGAACACCACTCCGATATTCCCCATTCAGGTCTCGATGGGACTTGAGAAGTATCCAGACTTGAATGTGGTGCTCGATGCGATAGATGAGATTAGTGACCGTCTTTTTCCGATCGACGCAAATAATCTGGCGGAGAAAGCAGGAAATCGATTGGCTGCGAGTTCAGTGTTGATAGGGGCGATCACAGGTCTGAAGGATTTTCCGATTTCACGCGAGGCTGTCGAACGCGCTCTTCTCAGAAGGGTCCCAGCACAATATGCAGATGCTAACCAAAAGGCATTTGCCATTGGTTATGAGAATATGAAATCAAGGTTTCCGGGATCGAGAGATCAGAACGAAGAAACCGAGTAGTCTCTGGACCACGGCCGTTGGAACGGATCCAGTCAAACATCTATTCCACTTTGACCAATGATCTCCTCCCATAGCCGACAATTACCTTCATATAGCCTCTGAGTTCCTGGTCCAGATATGGATCCCCGGTGTCCACTCTCAGCACCTTGATTTCCTTCAGCTTCGACGGAGCGGCGATGACAACAATATTGTCCCGTCCTACAATCCTGATGACCCTCGGTGAAATGGGCTGATTTCCTCTTCCAAATATAAACCCTTGACCGCCTACTGGCGTAACGATGATTTTTGCGTCGCCGTACTTCCCCAATGTTTCCATTAGGTCGTTTTCTGTCGCGTCACATATGATCGCTTTTCCATCTAATACGACGTCGACACCGAGCAGGGTCTTCTTGATACCCAGATTTCCCGACACAGCTTCGACGGTAGTCCCAGGGCCAAGAATGCAGAGAACACCGTCCTCCAGATTCTCTGAGACATACTGGCCTATCTCGTCCTTCTCTTCCTCAGCCGTGATGGTAGCCACTTCGCTTTTCGAATGCTGGATCAGTGCGGGCTCATGCGGGACCAGCATGTGGCCATAAAGAGAAGCGCTGAGACGTCCTCCCCTGAAGGCATCCTCGTCGATATCCATTATTTCCGCCCGATGCAAAGGCAAAGAACCGGATACGAAAAGCCTGAGAAGTCTCCCAGCCGCCTCAGGATTGATCGAGAAGACGCCCGAATGCATTTTCACTCCAGACGGGATACCGATTACGGGGATC
>Ga0315285_10000220_pt1 | contig 56398 bp, 53 predicted proteins | sample YL17G09_36_MG_FD_203698 | JGI IMG/M metagenome (GOLD analysis project Ga0315285, IMG submission 203698) | Sediment microbial communities from Yellowstone Lake, YNP, Wyoming, USA - YL17G09_36 | ecosystem: Environmental > Aquatic > Freshwater > Lake > Sediment | place: USA: Wyoming | collected... | reverse complement strand
TCTCGGCCTCATTATTCATTTCAGCTGGACGGTTTTTAACTTCGGTATCCGTAGCCAATTAATGGGGCTCTTCTTTTTCAGTCTTCTTCTTTGGCTCTTATCTAAAATGGAAACTAAACCTAAGTTAATGTTTTTTCTCCCCCTTGTCACGCTCCTTTGGGCAAATAGCCATGGTTCAACTATCATTGGCCTGATTTTGTTAGCCTTTTTTGGCCTGAAGATAATCCTGGATAAACCAGGTCGTCTCTTTCCCCTAGCTTTCATCTTCTTACTCGCCAGTGTCATCACCCTTTTGAACCCTTTTGGCTTCCGGATCTATCAAGATGCCTGGCGACACTTCACTATCGTCAAGCTGGAGACCTTAATCGCCGAGTGGGTGTCGCCTGTCCCTTCTACCCAAAGACTGATTTTATTCAGCAGTCTGGGGGTTTTTCTCTATTTATTTCTCGGCAATCGCCTTCGCCATAAATTTCTCGCTTTTCTGGTCTTGTTTTTCGCCCTCGCCGCTCTCAAAGCCAGAAGGCAAGTCCCCTTTTACTTTTCCGTCAGCTTCTATCTATTATTCTTATCCAGCCTCACGAAAAAAATCCTCACCCCCTGGTTAAAACAAAAAACTCTTCGGGAAAGCCTGGCGGTGCTTACTCCCATCCCTCTGATGCTTTTTGGCTTCCTGGTTATTTTTCCTCAGGCCTTTGAGTTCAATTCTTCTTGGCAAAATTATTGTCAAAAAAATTCCCTCACTTATCCTTATCAGGCCGTTGAGTTTCTGAAAGCCCAGTCAGAAAAGGGCAACCTTTTCAACCGCTACGAATGGGGTGGTTTTTTAATTTGGCAGCTACCGGAATACAAAGTCTTTGTTGATGGCCGAATGCCTGCCTGGTCGACCCTCTCTGGTAAAAGTCCTTATACTATTTATTTAGAAACCCTCCAAACCCAGCCGGGTTGGCAAGAAACCCTTAATGAATATAAAATTGATTGGATTCTAATTAGCCCAGGAGTATTCATGGACCTTAAACTCAGGCCTAACCCAGGAGAATTTGGTTGGGAGGAGGTCTATCGGGACTCTATTTCGGTGATTTACAAAAGAAAATGAGGGCCTTTATTGCCTTAGAATTACCCAAGGAAGTTAAAGCTGAAATCGGGAAGAGCCAGCAGGATTTAAAAAAGGCTGGGGTTCAGGCACGTTGGGTCCAGTCCGCCATCGCCCACCTTACCCTTGTTTTTCTTGGCTCAATCACCCCCGATAAAGTCGGGTTAATCGAGAAGACCCTCGATAAAGCAGTCAATCAAATTAACCCCGTTGTCCTCCATCTGAATAAAACCAGTTGCTTCCCTGACCCGACCAAGGCAAGAATTATCCATCTCGAATTAGGCGGTGAATTAGACAAACTTAACCTCCTTGTCGCAAAAATAAGAAAAGGGTTAAAAAAACAGAAAATTTGGTTTGACGAGAAACCCTTCCATCCCCACCTTACCTTAGGGAGAATCAGAAAAAGAAGGGATCTTACCAGCGCCCTAAAGGGAGCGAAGGTAAAAAAGATCGAGTTTATCGCCCATAAAATCAGCCTCTATGAGAGTACTCTCACGCTTACCGGCCCTGTTTATTCTGAACTTAAACAGGTATGGCTCGCCAAAAAGCCTTAATTCTAGCCTTCCTTGACATACTATAGGACTTATGCTATAATCACCTCCAATTGAATGCTTGCCCTTTAAAATCTAAAGATAGAGAGGCAAACAGCCAGAAAAGAAAAGTTAGCCTGCCACGACTATAAGCCGCGTGAACAGGCGGCTTTTTTTGTTTTTTTGGAAAAGTTTGCCAAACCTTGGTTCTCCAAGTTCCTCCCTCGTGTGGCCAAGCCTGGATTGGCAATAAGAACATCTTTGTTGTCAGCCCGGGCTTCGGCCACAATACGTTGATAAAGGAGGATTTCAAAATGACAAAGGGGAGAAAGTACCTCACGGTTCTGCTGGCATTACTTGTCAGCATCCCACTTCTGGCCTGCTGGCCATTCGGCCCGGGCTCAGGAGAAATGGCACTGGAAACTGCCATCGCGCAGTTGCCAACGCCAACCCCTACGTCTGTTCCGCCCATTTCGGCAGACTATGGATGCACCAATCCTGAGGACCTGAACCGATTCCCGCCAGGGGACCAAGTTCGGGTAATAAGGGAGGAAGCCTATTTGGTGGAAGACCCATCGGTCGACCACCCGGTAGTAACAGGCATCGTTCAAGTGAGCGACATCTTAATCGTTCATGAGAACGATATGGGCATCCATTGCGCCGTCATAGACGGAATAGCCCTCTACTATGGGATCAGGCTTGACAATATGAACAGGCCCCCAGCAAGAGGATTCTTTCACCCAGATGAGGTGCAGACCGATCCAGAATAGAGTTGTGAACCAAGGGGAGGCGCACTGTCTCAGCAAGCTCTCTAGAGCAAACTGATACATGTGTCGTCTCACCTTCCCTGTTAAGAGACAGGGCTGATGAGCCCGTCCCTGGCATAGCCGGGGCAAAAAAGGGCGAAAGAAACTCTATCTTTGGGTTAAAAACCCCGTTAAAGCGGGGTTTTTTAGTATAATACAGAGGATTATGAGAATTCTTGGTATAGAAACATCGTGTGACGAAACCGCAGCGGCTTTAGTAGAGAACGGCACGAAAATTCTCTCTAATGTTGTCGCCTCTTCGGTGGAACTTCACCAAAAAACCGGCGGCATTATTCCTGAGGTGGCCGCTCGGGAACAATTGAAATGTATTCTGCCTGTTATTCAAGAAAGCCTTGGTAAAATTAAAAATTTTGACGCCATCGCCATCACTGTTGGCCCGGGATTAATTGGCTCGCTTTTAGTTGGAGTAGAAACTGCCAAGACTCTTGCTTATGTTTGGAAGAAACCAATTGTCCCTATCAATCACCTCCAGGCCCACCTTTATGCCAATTGGCTTGAGGGTAAAAAACCTCAATTCCCTGCCGTCGGTCTGGTTGTTTCCGGTGGTCATACCGATTTAGTTCTCATGAAAGAGCACGGCAAATTAAAAAAACTAGGCGGTACCCGTGATGATGCCGCCGGTGAATGTTTTGACAAAACCGCTCGATTCTTAGACTTGGGCTATCCCGGTGGGCCGGCGATAGCGAAACTAGCCACAAAAGGTAACCCTCAAACCTACGCTCTACCCCGACCGATGTCTGGCCAGAAAAACTTTGACTTTTCTTTCTCCGGTTTAAAAACCGCCGTTATCAACTTATCCCGAAAGCAAAAAAGGATAAACAAAGCGGACATGGCCGCTTCTATCCAAGCGGCTATTGTCGACGTCCTTGTGGAAAAGACAATCCAAGCCGCGGCGAAATATCAAGTCAAGTCGATTCTCTTGGCGGGTGGCGTCGCCGCCAACCAACGCCTGCGCGAGCAGATGAAGGCTAAATTATCAACCCTAAAATTTAAACTCTATCTCCCATCCCCCTCACTTTGTACCGATAACGGCACTTATATTGCCGCTTGCGCTTATTTCAATTACCAACCAATCTCTTGGGAAAAAATCCAAGCCGATCCGGGGATAAGCATATGCTAGATAACATTCTCACCAGACTAAAACATGGTGTTTCACCTCTAAAGGAGAATGTTTTCTCTTGTTCAATTCATCCGGGCAATAAATTGCTCGGCATTCTTGAACTGTCGAATAAAGACATTCTCCTGATTAACAAGCCAAAGGGAATTTCTTCCGCTCAGGCAGTCAATAAAATAAAGAAAAGTCTAGGAGTCAAGAAAGCCGGGCACGCCGGTACCCTCGACAAAGAGGCCGAGGGGCTGCTTATTGTCGGTCTTGGCCGAGGAACTAAAAAACTGCCTTCATATCAGCAACTGCCTAAAACCTATCGTGTCAAGATTAAGCTGGGCGTAAGCACCGACACTGACGACCTTTCGGGAAAAATAATTGGGGAGAAACCAACCAAGGGCATCACTCGGGAAAAAGTAGAAAAAACTCTAAAACAATTTATCGGCAAACATCTTCAAGTCCCCCCTGTTTATTCTGCCGTCAAACTCCAAGGCAAGCCTGCTTATAAACTAGCCAGGCAGGGACAAAAACCCCGTCTTACGGCAAAAGAGGTTGAGCTGCTCCAGACCAAAATCCTCGATTTTTCTCTCCCCTACCTCGCTTTAGAGTTAAAAACCAGTAAAGGCTTTTATGTTAGAAGTTTTGCCCGGGATCTAGGTCAAGTCCTCGGCTGTGGCGCTGCGGTGGCCGAGCTCACCCGAACGGCGATTGGTCCCTATAAGCTTGAGAAGGCAGCCCCGTTTAAGCTATAATTTGACCGAAGGGAAAATTAGAAGCAGAGCTTGTTTCTCGCAAGCTCGAAATGCGAGGCCAGCGAGGCGCCGAAGCATAATTTGAGGCATAACTATGGAAAAAACTTATCAACCACAGAAAGTTGAGAAAAGAATTTACCAGCTTTGGGAAAAAGGCGGCTCTTTTACGCCAAAAGTTGCCAAAGGAAAGCAGCCTTTTACCATTCTTCTCCCCCTCCCTAACGCCAATGATCCTCTTCATATGGGTCATGTTCTTTTTACGGTTGAAGATATTTTGGCCAGATATCATCGAATGTTGGGCGATCCTACCCTTTGGCTTCCTGGAGGCGACCACGCCGGCATCGAAACCCAATTTGTTTTTGAAAAAGAATTAGCCAAACAAGGCAAAAGTCGCTTCGATTTTAATAGAGAAACTCTTTATAAGATGATCGCTAGTTTTACAGAAAAGAACCGAGATATCAATAAAAAGGAACTAAGGATAATAGGATTTTCTTTGGACTGGACTCGATATCACTACAGCCTTGAAACAGAAATACTCAAAACTGTCTTCAATACCTTCAAGAAATTACATCAAGATGGCCTCGTTTATCGCGGCGAGCGAATTGTCAATTACTGCACTCATTGTGGCACTGCTTTCTCCAATTTAGAAGTCAAGTATCAGGAGAAAAGTGATTATCTTTACTATCTTGATTATGGAACCCTAAAGATTGCCACCACTCGGCCGGAAACTATTTTTGCTGATGTGGCAGTGGCGGTTAATCCTAAGGACAAACGCTACCAAAAACTGGTGGGCCAAAAGGCGGCCATTCCTCTGATTAATAAAAAAATTCCCATCATTACCGACGAAGCTATTGATATTAAATTCGGTACGGGTGCTCTAAAAGTAACTCCTGCCCATGGCCAGGTTGATTTTGAAATTGGTCAAAGACATAACTTGGAAATTGTCAAAATCATTGATCGAGACGGAAAAATGATTAATTTGCCAAAAGAATATTTAGGCTTGACTATTGATCAGGCCAGAAAAGCCGTCATTAAGGATTTAGAGAAAAAGAAGAAACTCATTAAAACTGAACCCCTTAAACATACAGTTGGTTTCTGTTATCGCTGTGGCACTATCATTGAACCTCTAACCATGCCCCAATGGTTTGTTAAAACCAAGCCCCTAGCTAAACCGGCAATTGAGGCGGTCAAGAAGGGCAAGACAAAGATTATTCCTAAAAAACGGTTTGAGAAGATGTATTTTGATTGGATGGAAAACATCCAGGACTGGAATATTAGCCGACAAATTGTTTGGGGACCAAGAATTCCTGCTTGGTATTGTCTTGATTGTAATCCTCAGATTATCATTAATTTTATTGATAAAAAGGGTAAGAAAACTTCCGGAGAATACCGAGAATTGAAAGAGAAACATTCTTTCGCCGAAATAAAAAAGGGCTTGCAGCAATTGACTGCCCCAATCGAAGTTAGCTACTCTCTTGAGGAAAAGCCTTGTCAGAAATGTCAGGGTAAAAATATTCTTCGAGAAACCGACACCTTTGATACTTGGTTTTTGTCTGGCCAATGGCCCCTTTCCACTCTTGGTTTTCCTGATAGTCAAGATTTTAAAAACTTCTACCCCACTTCAGTTTTAGATACTCTCTGGGATATTCTTTTCTTTTGGGTGGCCAGAATGATGATGTTAGGGATTTATATGGCTGGCGATGTTCCTTTCAGGGCTATTCACCTTCATGCCCGAGTGGTTGACGAACATGGTCAGAAAATGAGCAAAAGCCGGGGGAACGTTATCAGTCCAATAGAAATGATCAACAAATATGGGGCTGATGCTCTAAGAATGGCTTTGACCATGGGTGTTTCTCCAGGCACCGATGTGGCTCTTTCTGAGGATAAAATCAGAGCGATGCGTAATTTCTGCAATAAAATCTGGAACATCGGCCGGTTTATTCTCATGAACTTAGAAGCAAGTAAGAAGAAGGTGCCTTTTTATGATTCGAAAATGGATTCGAAACTGACTCAAGAAGATAAAGAAATTCTTAAGGATTTAGGCAAGCTGATTAAGTCCACTACTAGATTAATAGAAAAATACCGCTTTGATCTAGCGGCCGAAGGGATTTATCATTTTCTCTGGCACCGGCTTGCGGATGAGTATCTTGAGTACTCAAAGGCGCGGATTAAAGAAAGTGACGAAGTTGTCCTCGCCGTCCTCCGTCATGTTTATCTTAATTGTCTTAAACTTCTTCATCCTTTTATGCCTTTTATTACCGAGGAAATTTGGCAAAAGCTGCCAAGAAAAGACAAAAGTCCTCTCATTATTGCACCATGGCCAAGGGAAAAAAAGTAAACAAAAAATACGTTGCCCAGCCTCCAAAAAAGTTCCAGGCTTGGTTAATAAACAGAACTGCGGAGGCGAGAAAACTAGGCGAACACCCGGCGGCCAGGGCGGCTGGGCGCTGGGGTTCACCGGCCGGAGTGGCCTTGGCGATTCTAATCTTCGCTGGTTCTCTTTTAATTCCCAAAGACAATATTAAAGAAATCAAAGAAAGGCTCGCTAAAAATCCCGGTGATTTTGAGGCCCATCTTCAACTCGCCGAGGCATTTTTGAAAAATAACCAATTTGAGGAGGCCGAAAGGACGCTACTTTTGGCCCAAAAACAATTAGACAATGCCGATAATAAAGTCTTAGGCGAGCAAACTAGTCAAAAATTCGAAGAACTCTGGCAGAGAAAACATTATTCAGACCCGAAGGATATCCGAAGGTTGATTACTGCTTGGGAGGAAATTATCAGGGAAAAACCTCATTACCGTGACGGCTATCTCCAACTCGCCTATCTTCATTACCTTATTTTTGAAAATGAAAAAGCCAAAGATTATCTCCAAAAAGCGATTGAATTGGACCCGAATTACGAACCAGCGAGGGAACTAGGGAAAATCCTAGAAGAGTAAATTTACTCTGGCAATAACCCCGTACAGCGCCAATTAATTTCCGCCTCTTTAGTAACCACATTCACCACACACGCCGGCGCACAGCCTGGTCTATCAATCTCTAAATCTAGCCACCAAGTTCCGGTAAATTCGTTACAGAGATATGTTTCTTTGAGATTCCCCTCTTTAACACATTCACTCTTTAAGGCAATCTCTTTTGCCTCTGTAAGGGTCATTGATTCGCCAGTGTCGGTCTTAACACAATTTTCTTCCTCCAAAAACTTAAAAGTTGAGAGGATAAGGTTGAAAAGTTCTCTATTTTTAGACGGTAAAACCATTTCATAGAAATTTATTAAAAAAAGCTTATCCTCTTCATGAAGACAATAGTGATGGGGGTACCAAATTCCTCCCGCTTTTCCTTCAATGGTATAGCTTTCATAGCTTGTTTCGGCCACCATTAGGCTCCATGTTTTGTCTTTTATTTTCAAGCTTTCGCGTATTACTTCTTTGTTCCGCCCTATTCCTTCAAAAGAAAGAGTAATTTCTTTAGCTTTAATTTCAGGACCACCGTGGATAATCCTCTTAAAGATCTCTTCGCAGGATACCTCTTCATTTGGTGTGACCTTCCCTGGTGAAAATTCTGCTATTTTTTGATCATCTTCATCTAAAAAAATTGTGTCATCAATGGTCCAGTTACTCGGATATTTAATTGAATACCCATATCCTGTATTCGTATAAGTCTGCCAATCAACGGTTGGATCGATAGTTGGGGTAGGCTCAATAATTGGCGTTGGGGTTGGTTGAGGCGCAGACGGAACCTGCCTTTGTCCGAGTTTGTAGACTCCAAAAACGGCGCCGGCAAGAATCAAAACTCCCAAAAATAAACCTATACCAATAAAAATCTTCTTTTTCTGGGCTTTAATTTTATCCAGCAAACTTGGGGCTTCAATCTGAACTTCCTGTTCACTCACAGGCAGTTGGGGTGTCTCTTCGGGCATTAATTAAAGTTTAAGCTGTTTAAATTTGATTGTCAAAATTGACAAGTCATTAGTAATTCTCATAGAATAAAATTGTGAAACAAACCCTGCTCATTTTATTAGTCACTTTACTCTTTATCTTTCCTCAATCCGTTCTCGCCGCTGGCTTTCAGTTAAAAACCATTGGTGCCTTAAACGTCGAGGGAGTTACCTACGACCAACTCTGGTATTCTAATCCTAATGTTACTTTCACCGGCACAGCACTTGAGGGTGCCCAAATCACGGCCACCATCAATGGCACTAACGAGACTATCACCGCTAATACGTCGGGAAATTGGAGTTATACCGCCACTCTTAATAAGGGAGATAATTCTGTCAGTTTTACCTCAAACGAAAGCATTATTTCCTTTACTCTAACAGTTGGTGAGGTTCCAGAAGGGGTTGGTAGTCTACCCACAACGGCCACTCCCGCTGCGGGTGTTATTACCCCAACGGTGGCACTTCTCCTTATAGGGGGAATTTTTGTTCTTCTTCCTCTCTTTTCTCTTGTTAAAAAAGCCAATCTTAAAGTTTAAATCCCGGGGTAACTATTTATCCTCTCTCTCCAGTTTGTTCTTTTACCCGTTCCTCTTTGACTGATTTTTTAGTCGGCTCTCCCTCCGGCGGAACACCAACTTCTTTCTTAGGCCGCTTCTCTTCTGCCGGCGCTTTCGCTGTTTCTTCAGTTGGTTTTTCTTCCTCAGCTGCCGCTTCAGTAGGCGCTGCTTCTACCGGCGGCGGGGCGGCTTCTTCTTCAGCTGGTGGCTCAATCTTGGCCAAAATTTGTTTAACATCAGTTAAAACTTTGACTCCTTTCGGTACTTTTAAGCCACCCACAGTGACGGTGTCGCCAACTTTTTTAAGTTCACCGATGTTAACTTCAAACTTATCGGGCAGTTCGGCGGGGAGAGCCTCTATCTCTACCTCGGTTAATGGCTGAATTAAGATGCCTATTTTTTCCTTGACCGCCGGTGATTCGCCGATTAGCTCGATCGGTACCTCGGTAGTCACTTTCTCTTTCAAGTCAACCTGATAAAAATCAGCATGAATTGGCTGATCATCCACCGGATTAAGCTGAACGTTATGAATTAAAACCGGGCGGGCTTTCGTTTCTCCCTTAACCTTAAGCTCAACCAGCCCAGTTTCCCCCGTCTCTTTATAAATGGGCGAAAATGACTTCAAGTCCACTTGTACCGCTAATGACTTCACCTTCTTGCCATAAATATTTGCTGGCAATAACCCTTCCTGGCGAAGTTTTTTTACTTTTCGACCGGTCGTGGTCCTTTTCTCAGCCTGGAGGGCTGTTTTTTCTGTTTTCTTAGCCATAACGGGAGTATCTTAACACTCACTCTGCTAAAACTCAAGCAGGAAGTTCTCAACGCGCTAGCTGGATTTCAAAAACCAAATCCTGATTAAAGACTGGGGTGAAAATAACCGCCCTGTCGGTAAAACTAGCCTCGGGAGCCACCGCCACGATGGTTGAATTCTCTGGCGCCGTAAACCAGAAATTAAACTCCTCATCTTTGAGACCTGACTGTTTTTGGAGTAAAAGGAGATACCGTAGTTTCTCGCCTGGCGGTATTTTATTGGCCAGTCGATAAGTGATTTCTACCGTCCTTTCTTTTTGAATCGGCACCTCGAGTAAAAAACCAAACATTTGTTTCTCGTGAAGAACAGATTGGTTAATTTTCTCCCGGGCGAGCTCCTCCTGGTTCACCTTTACTTCCAAAAGCTCCGTTCCTAACGGTGTTAAAAGCCTCAGATAATTTTTATACTTCCCCGCGGGGAAGATTTCCGATTGACTTTCATTTTTGTAATGAAGGCTGGCTGTCGCTTCGATTGTTCCGTCAGCCTGTATCCTCACTTGATGAGAAAAATTTCGCTTGACAAAATAGTTTGCCTTATTAATACCTAAATTTGCCTCAGTAATCATCAGGTAATCAACCAAACAACCCGCTTCTTCTAAAGCACAGTTGAGACTCCTCACTCCCCCTTCCCAACCGAGATCAGCCATAATCTTCGTTGCCTCTTGGTTACTAAGATAAATTAAGACGTCTTTTTCCTTCAGGCTTTGATAAATTCCCTGGGAAAGTTTAAGCCAGTCTTTGGCATCGCTGGTCTTAATCGTTTCAAAAAGAACCCGGGCAAGGCTACCAAGGAATTCTTGCTTCTGAGTTGAGCCGGGAAAGAAATTAACCTCGGAGTGATACTCGGCTCGTTCAAAAAGATTAGCCGCATTAATCTTTTCTTGATAATCCGGCAGGTTAACCTCGCCGGCCACCTCGAGGAGTTTCTGAGCGAAGAAAAGGTTGATGCCAATTACCCCGTCAACGGTGCGGCCGGTTTCTTTCTCTAGGAACCAAGCGGCCCTGGCCGCTGACGTGGGAAAATCAGGATCCCAGTTTGAGTCCCGCAGATACCAATTAGCTTCTCCTAAATGTTCTTTCAGCTCGGGCGGTGGTTCAACGTGACCCTTCAATTGGCCATCAGCACTATAAACGTCTCTGACCTCAAAGTCTAAAAGTTGGCCTTTATCAAATGTCAACAGCGCAAAAGAACCGATAAAACCACCGGTGGGTCTTAATTCCATATTGTTTTGGAATAAAACTAAATAGGTCTGTTTTCTGTATAAACCCACTAACTCGGGCACCAACTGGATGCCTTTATTTGTTTTCATCATTAATTCTTTTAACTCGGGAATCTTCTCCATTAAAACCTCGCTTGAATAATTAAGTCCTAAAATCTTCCCGACTTCCAGAAGGGTCGGTTCAGACCTAAGTGTTCCCTCAACGAAAGAGAGTTGTTGATAAGCGGCATCAAGATCTTGTTTAACCTCGGTCGTTAAGTTCTCAACCCCCCCTTCTTTTCCTTGAAAAATTATCATCCCCAATTCGCTCGCCTTTTCCGCCCCTTGAGCGGCATAGCCCAACCCTAGGGCAATCTTTTCTCCTAGATCAAAAGCTTTCTCGGCTCGACTTATAGTCCGTTCTCGACCGAAGAAGTTGAACAAGAAAGCCAATTGGTTAACTCCTTCTTTTGACCGACTAAAGGAAGCCCGCGCCCTCTGGGCGTGTTTAACGGCCCCACTAAAATCGGCCTTGAGTGAAGCCTCCTGGGCTTTCTTTAAACCCCTCGTTCCTAAAAAAATATTAAGGGCAAGGGAAACAAAAGGATAAGAGAGAATGGAAACAATAAGGAAAACAGCAGCAATGAGTGGCAGTTTTTTAGAGCCAATAATTGTCAGGAAAAGATTCCTTCGTTTCTTTTTTTTCTTTTCCTTTTGGACAATTTCAATTTTTTCCTCTCGCTTTTCTTCCTTCCTTTTAGAAAAGAACTCTTCTGTTTGTTTCAATCCTTCTTTTAATCCCACTTTTACCTCCTTAGAGAAGGAGCGATCCGTTAGGGCAAATTTTCTTCCAGATGTGCCGCTAGTAAACATGGCTTTTACTAAGACATAAATTGCATCGGCGATAAAAACTGGCTGAATTTTCACTACTTTAATTAACTGAAGTGCCTCTTGGTATTTTTCACCGCTCATCCTGGGGCCGTAAACATACCCTAACTGAAAAATGCGCCAGTCAACCTTTTTAGCTAAAAGGAAACTCTCAACCTCTTTGTTGACATCAATATCATCAGTAAGGGCCAAAAGAAACCGGGCGTTAAATTTCTCCGCAATTTTTATCAGCTCCTTAATTTCCTCTTCCTTTTCTGCCGCTAAACAAAAGACATAGTTAATACTTTCGATCTTGGCGTCGGCCGGATCGTTTAGAAAAATCACGCGGCAATTTTGTTGGATGAGAAGTTGTCGGAGATAGTAACCGATAAATTGGGTATCACCGCCAATGAGAACAACTGGTTTCTGGCTTTCGTCATGAACATCGGCATGGAGTCGGGCAGTGGCCATGTCCTTATCTTATCTTATGTCCGTAATCCTTTCAAGAAATCTTTTAGGGAAAAGGTGGTAACAACATGAAAAAGGCCTAGAGTATATTATTATTTAAGGCCTGATTAACGAGGGCGTCGGCGTCGCGGTTTTTTTCTCGGGGAACAAAATGATAAGCCACATTGCCACCAACTGCCTGCTCTAATCTTCTCACCTCCACAATTAATTGTCTTAAACCATGATTTTTAATTTTAAAAAGTCCGTTAAGTTGACTGACAATCAATCTTGAGTCAAGAGAGAAATTGATGGTTGATGGTTGCATTCCTGAGGAATCCCGCCTGGCGGGCTGCTTAATTGTTAATTGGTCTTTAATCCACTTCAAGGCCTCGATAACCGCTTGATATTCGGCGATATTATTAGTCGCTTTCCCAATACACTTCCCCCTTTTTTTTAAAACTTTTCCCTTATCGTCTTTAACAATAAAACCAATGGCCGCTGGCCCAGGATTTCCTCGGGCGCCACCATCTGTAAAAATAAACAAGTCACCTTTCATTAAAAGATTGCCCCTTTTTTCTTGACTAACTGAATAACCGTTCTAGGAAACTTTACCACGGAGGGGATAATTCTTAAGAGACGGAAAATGAAAATGGTGGTGATGATTAAAACAAGACCTTCAGTTAAAATCGTCACCGCCGCCGCCCCATAGTAAGAAAGTCTCGGGATGAGGATAAGGTTGGCGGTAACATTAAAAATCAACGCCGACAAGGCAATAAAAAAATAAGGTCGTTGCTTACCCAGGGCTACAATGGTATAGCCTGTTAAGTGATTAAAATAAGCCAGGAAAAGAGCAATCGCCAAAATTCTTAAAACAAAAACGGCGTCAAAAAACTCAAAGTATCTCTGTTGAGTAAGAACCTTAACGGCCAATGGGGCCAAGAGCCAGGTGAGAAAAACCACGGCTAACCCCATTAAAAGGAGGATATCAAAAGCCTTTTGGTAGAGATACTTTACTTTCTCTCCCCATTGCTTCAAATTTGAATATTGAGAGATAACGGGCAAGAGGGCATTCATCAAGTAGGCCGCCCCTAAAATTAAGACATCATAAATCCTATAGGCGATGGCGTAAATACCCACCGCATTACTCCCTTTAATCGAGCCCAACATGACGGTGTCAATTTTATTATCAACGGTAAACATGAGGAGAATGGCACCCATAGGCAACGATTCATTGAAGAATCGCCTGACGAAATCTTTATTAAAGTGCCAGTCGAACTTGACTGTTCGCCAGGCCAAAAACCAAGCGACTAAAAGGGCGGTCATGCTCGCGAGAATGATGGCACTCACCAGAGGTAAAATTCCTAACCGCAGGCGAATAAAAAACCAAGAAATTAGAAAAATTAAAACGCTCATGGTAATGTCAACCACGGCTAACTTCTCCATCTGGAGTTTTGTCTGAAAAACCACGCCAAAAGAAACTTTAATCGCGAAGAGAATTAAAATGAGAGAGCCCAGCATTATTCCCTGACGAACTATGGTCTGGTTGGCCGACTGAAGGGGAAGAAAAAAAGCCGCCAGAAACATTAAAAAAGCCGCCCCTAGGGCAAAAAAAAGGCGGATAAGAAAAACTTCGGCCAAAATTTGCGCTTGTTTTTCTTTTTCCTTTGAGGCTTCCCTAACGCCGATGATGGCCGTCCCCCAATCGGCCAGGGCACCAAACATTATCACCATCGTCATGACTAACATGTAATTGCCGTAGCCCTCCCGACCAAGATAGCCCGTCAAGAGAATGGTGGTTAAAAGGCCAAAAACGACTGTCGTCGCTTTGGAAGCAATCTGAATAAGGGTATTAAAGGCAACTTTTTGTGAGAGAACCATCGTTGTTATTTCGAGCTTGCGAGAAACAAGTTTACCTTATTTCGAGCTTGCGAGAAACAAGTTTACCTTATTTCGAGCTTGCGAGAAACAAGGTTCTACGCGAAGCGCACGGTTCTTATTTTCCTGATAAACAAGGTTCTGAGCAAAGCTCAGGTTCTTATTTGAGCACTTGCGAAAAAAGGTTCTCCGCCAGAGGCGGATGGTTCTTATTGTAGCACTTCTCTTAACCCTTCTTTGTTCCCCATGATAGCCCAAAAACAACCGTGAGTAAAAGTTGAGTCTGTTGAAGAGTCAGCCAGTAATGATCAAAGAGTCCTAATGCCAAAACCGCGCTAAGAACCAAGAATAGCGATTTTTGGCCGGTAAATAATAACCTCTTATAGGTTAAAATCAAAAGCCATAAGAAAAATAATAACCCTGTCAGGCCCGTCTCGGCGACCACCAGCAGGAAGAGATTATGAACCGGCTGAAGCGAACGAACCGTCTTTGGTGCCTGCCAAAAATCCGGTAAGCGAACAAGGAAATTATTTAAACCTACTCCCATCATCGGCGCCGTTTTCGCCATGTCGACCGCCGCCTTACCTAACTGAAGCCGCTGGCTAAAGGCTTCTTCTGTCGAAAGTTGGGGCGTAAAATAGAGCAGTCCGGCAAGACACAAGAGGCCAATTGAGGCAACCATCAAGTAATATTTTTTCTTCGGGAAGAAATAATAACCGATAAAAAACAAAGAGAGCAGCCCTACCAGCCAAACTGAACGAGAAAAAGAAATAACCAACACCACTATTCCCAAACCCACGACCAACCACTTAACTGTCTTTTTAAATTGCCCCTCTTGACTATTCATCGCGATCAAAATCAAAGACACCAAAATAAAGCCAGCCAAAACATTCGGATGAGGGAAAGTGGCGTAAGGTCGCATCATTAATCTTCCCCCCAAGATGGCTTCGGCAATCCCAGGGGTAAAAGCATTAAAAGTCCGCTCCCCTAGCCACCAAAAAGGCCCACCGAGAGAATGTTGCCAAACAAATTGACCAATGGCCATCAACGAAGAATAAATCACGCCTAAAGATAAATAAGGCACCAATGAAGCCATCCTCATCTTTGTCCTGGTAAGATAAAACCCCAAAAGAGCCAATTCAATAATCTTGAAAAATTTATAAAAGGCGACCCCAGGATTCTGGGCGAGAAAAGAGTTGACCAGCAAATAGAAAAAGGCAACAATCACCCACCAATACCGCTTGATGGCTAAGAGTTGCTTGCTTATGGTTAATTGCTTGATGTTCTCCCAGAACCACAAGCCTACTATGCCTACAAGAAGTAAGTCGGTTAGATAAATTGTGGGGGCGAGGTAATCAATCCGGAGACCCAAAACATAGGTCCATTCTGGCCAAAAATGGCGACCAAGTTGGACAGGAAGGAGAGCAATCAGAGTTAAAAAAAGCGCTCGGTGAAGTTTTCCAACTAAATTAGCTTTCTTCATTCTCCTTCTTAAGGCTGACAACGACCCTTCTATCTTCATCTTCCCCCTCAGAGATTGTTTCCACTTCAGGATCATCAGCGAGGGCAAGGTGAATGATTCTTCTTTCAGCCGGAGGCATCGGCGGCAAGGCCTGGGGCTCTCCAGAAAACTTAACCTTCTGGGTAATCGAAAGGGCCATTCTTTGGAGAGTTTCTTCTCTCTTCTCACGATAGTCGTTGACATCAACCACAATTCTCGCCCACTCTCCCGATTGACGGTAAACCATCATCGCCATCAATAACTGAATTGAAGCTAGAGTTTGACCGTGATAGCCAATTAAGATCCCTGGTTCATCGGTTTCGAGTTTAATTCGTGTCAAAGCTTCTTCCTCAACAATTTCTACCTTCGCCTCTACCTCAAGTTCTTTTAAAAACTGGGTTGTTATTTTCTTTAAGTCTAGTTTGTTTTCCTTCGTCACTCTTTCTCCTCTTTAAGACTTGACCGGTTTACCAGATACTGCTGTAAGGCGGTAAAGACGGAGAAGATAAACCAATACAGCACTAAACCTGAAGGGAAGGAATAGCCAATAAGAATGGTCATTAAGGGGAAAAGATAAAGCATCTGGGTTTGCATCATCGTCGCCATATCGTCCGTTTTTTCGGGTGTTGCTTTCGCTTCCTTCTTGGCCGCCGCCACCGCTGGCGTCATTAGTTTCGAGGAAATAAATTGAACCAAGGCCGCCGCGAGGAGAAAAATACCAGGTAAAGGAATGGGTAAGCCAGGAACGCTGATAACGTCTGGTTTATTCAGGTCGAGCCAAAGAAAGCGGGTGTTAATTTGAGTTTCAGGCGCCAATTGGAGCTGAGGATAAAGAACCTCGTTTAGTTTTTGGATAATATTGCCGTCGGTCCGTAAGACTTGAATGAAAGCTTGATAAAGAGCAATAAGAATAATTAATTGGACTATTTGGGGAAGACAACCAGCCGCTGGATTGGCACCGTGCTGGCGATAAAGTTCCATTTGGGCTTTGGCAAAAGCCTGTTTATCTTTACCGTATTTCTTTTTTAACTTCTCTATCTCTGGCGCGAGCTCGCGCATCTTCTTGGCGGCATGCATCGAGGGAAGGGTGAGGGGAATTAAAATCACCCGGATAACTAAAGTTAAAGTAACAATCGCCAAACCTAGGTTATGAAACAATACCTGGTAGAGAAAAACCAGGGCATTAATAAGCGGTTGGTACAAAAGCAAGTGCCAAAGTTCTTTCATTTCGAATTTATGAGAAACAAGATTCTTATTTTGAGTTTACTTAACTGGGTCGTTACCCCCTTTGCTCCAGGGGTGACACCTGACAATCCTCTTTAAGCTGAGATAACTTCCCTGAATTATACCATAGCGTTTGATTGCCAGATAGGCATATTCAGAACAGGTAGGTTGAAAGCGACAGGCGGCATCCGAAAGAAAAAGTAACTTCAGGACCGGGGAACGAAAAAACCAAGATTTTTGATAAGTTTTAATCAGAAAAAGGGCTAACTGCTTCACTAGTCGATTATCCCTGCTTGAGTAAAAAGCTTTTTAAGCTCAATTTTGATTGTAGCCGGTGGGGCTTCAATTAATCGCTTCTTCGCTAAGAAAACAACGTTAAAATCAGACTTCATCTTGGGCAACAACTCTTGAATGGCCTCACCCAACAATCGCTTCGCTCGATTCCTTTTAACCGCCTTTTTATGAACCTTAGTGGAGATAATAAAACCGAATCGGGACGCCTGACGGATTTTTCCTCCTTGATGAGTTAAGATAAGGCTGAATAACCTCCCTTGAATAAGGACCCCCTTTTCCTTAACCTGATGTAATTCCGTCCTTAACGGTAATCTGTGTTTTGATGGAAGCATGGGAGGTTAGACGCTGAGTTTCTTTCTTTTCTTTGCTCTTCGTCTCTTAATAACTTTCCTGCCGTTCGCGGTCTGCATCCGTTGACGGAAGCCGAATTTTCTCTGTCTCTTTTTCTTTTTGGGTTGATAAGTCCGCTTACGCATGGTGGGGAGAATCAAGCTCCGCTTCTAATTCTCTTCGAGTATTATAATACTAAGGTTGCTCTAGAAAAACAAGAGTTTAAAAGGCCTACAAGAGGGGTGTCGTCGAATTTCACCAGGACAGACAACCCCATTACTTCACCAAAAAAGCCTTGTTTTGCCTGTTGACAACCTGTGGATAACTTGTTTAAATAAAAACCTGAGCCCTGCTCAGAACTTTGTTTCTCGCTGCGCTCGAAATGGCCCTACTTCTGTCCGCCGTTAGCACCGTTTACTGCCAATCAATCTCTGTCCCTAAACATGGACAAAAACAAGGTTTGGAAAACCGTTTTAGAAAATTTAAAACTTAATCTTTCGCCAGCTAATTTTGCCACTTGGTTTCCTCAAACTTTCATTGTCCGTTTTAAAAAGGTTGACCAGGGCCGGCAAATTACCGAAATCGGCTGTTCTTCAACTTTTATTGGCAACACGATTGAAAACCGCTACTACGGCCTTATTAAAGATGCCCTGGATCAGGCCACTGGTAAAAAGAATGACCTTGTTTTTGTGGTCAAGCAACTGAAGGGAAAAGAAACTAAAAAAGAACCTCGAGGAGAAGCGCCTCTTTTTGAAAAAAAGGAAGAGGCGGCTGAAATTAGAACCGCCCTTGAAAGGGTCGGACTGAGACCCGATTTTAACTTCGATACTTTTGCTGTTTCCCCAACCAACCAGATGGCCCACGCGGCGGCCACCGCCGTTGCCCAATCTCCGGGTAAAGCTTATAACCCCCTTTTCCTCTATGGCGGCGTGGGCGTCGGTAAGACCCACATGATGCAGGCAGTGGGCATTGTTATTTTGGCCAAAAACCCCCGGGCGCAGTTGATTTACTGTATGGGAGAAGAATTCACTAACGAAATTATTGACGCCATCCGAGAGAAAAGAACTAAAGAATTTAAAAAGAAATATCGTTCGGCTCGGGTTTTAATGATTGATGATATTCAGTTTATCGCTGGCAAAATGGCGGTCCAAGAAGAGTTTTTCCACACTTTTAATGCTGTTTGGCGCGCCGGAGGGCAAATTGTCCTTACTTCTGATCGTCGTCCCGACGAGATTAGTAAATTAGAAGACCGTCTTCGTTCCCGGTTTGAAGGAGGCTTAACGATTGACATCCAATCACCGGATTTTGAGCTTCGCACCGCCATTCTTTTAATCAAAGCCCAACAGCGGGAAGTAAAACTCCCAATGGATGTTGCCCAATTAATTGCGAGTAACATTACCTCAACCCGTCGTCTAGAAGGTTTTCTTACCCGACTCATCACCGAATCTAAAACCAAGAACGAGCTTTTAACACCAGAACTCGCCAGTGCTTTATTGGGCCAAACGAATGAGGTCACTATTCCTGGGCACATTGTCAAACCGAAAGAAATCCTCAGAACCGTTGCCTCCTACTACAACCTTAAAATTAATCAACTCACCGGGCCAAAAAGGGATAAACCGATTGTCGTTCCCCGACAAATCTTGATGTATCTCTTAAGAAACGAGCTTAATGTTCCTCTCATGGAAATTGGTCGACTCTTAGGCGACCGGGATCATACCACCATCATGCATGGAGTCGAAAAAATTACCAATCAATTACCCACATCAGAAGATTTACGGGTGGATATCGCGAGGATAAAAAAAGAGCTTTATGGATAAGTCGCTTATGGACGAATTTGTTTTTGCACTTTTCCACAAAACCAAACTAGTTGTTAACAAAGTTTTAAACAGAAATAAAGCCCGAAAGTTGAGGTTAGAAAAAATTCTTTTACACTTATCCACAGGCCTACTATTACTACTAGTTATATAAGATAAAACGAAAAGCCATTATTGAGGTCTCTAAAGAAAGGGGGTAAAATAACGCAAAGAACCATGAAACTCTCAATTCTTCAAGAAAATCTAGCTAAAGGTTTATCAATTGTCAGTCGTTCTGTTGCCACCCGAGCGCAATTGCCGGTTCTTAGCAATATTCTCTTAGCGACTGATCGAGGGAGGTTAAAACTTTCGGCCACTAATTTAGAAATGGGGATTAATTATTGGATTGGGGCGAAGGTGGAAAAAGAAGGCTCCCTTTCTGTTCCCGCTAAAGTTTTGACTGAATTTGTTTCTTCTTTATCGCCGGAAAAGATAGAAATTAAATCACAAGAAAGCAGCCTAGAGATTACCTCTGGTTCACATCAGGCGAATTTTGTTGGCATGGTCGCCAGTGAATTTCCCTCTGTGCCTAGTCTTAAGGGAAAGCCAAAAATTTCCTTTGACCTTAAGGCTTTATCAGCGGCGATTTCTCAAGTTGCCTTTGCCGCGGCTCAGGATGAAGGCAATCCGGTCTTAACCGGCGTTTTATTGATTACTAAAGGGAAAAACCTAATCTTAGTGGCGACAGATGGCTATCGCCTTAGTTTAAAGAAAATTGAAAGCGGGAAAACTCTCGCCGGAGTGAAGGAGTTCGAAAAAGGACTGATTATCCCCTCAAGAACCCTCATTGAGGTGGGGAAAGTTATTGGTGAAAGCGGACAGGAGAAAGTTTTAGGTTTGAATCTTACCCCCGAATCCAATCAGGTGATTTTTGTCACTCCCGATTGTGAAATTGTCTCCCGGATTGTCGAAGGAAAATTTCCTGATTTTGAGAAGATTATTCCAGAAGAGGAAAAAACGAAGGCCACCGTAGAAACCGGAGGCCTGACGCGGGCGGTGAAGATTGCCGCCATTTTTGCCCGGGAATCGGCCAATATTGTTCGTTTCGAGGTTGATCGCTCGGGGATAAAGGTGAGTGCCAATACGGCTCAAGTAGGCGAGAATAAAAGCCAAATTGAGGCGAAAGTCGAGGGAGAGAGTAATAAAATTGCTTTTAACTCTCGTTACTTTTTGGACTTTCTTAATTCAGTTAACTCGGATTTGATTGAATTCAGGATGACAGGACCTCTTAATCCTGGCGTCTTTTCCCCTGCCGGCGATAAGAGTTATACCCACATCATCATGCCGGTTAGGGTTCAAGAATAAATTTCCGTAGGCCAAGGGAGTCCTATTGGTTTTTAGTGAAGTATTTTTCCGCCACTGCCGGAAGAAAGAAGTAGACTTCACCTTTTTCGCCACCCATCAACTGGGCTGTTCCCGAGATAAGGAAAACGGGATGAAGATGTTCCTCAGGAAGTAGGGGTCGATAATAACCGAGATTTACTTCTCGGTATTCAACAGACTGAATTTTTTGGTAGTCGATGTCGGTAGGAAGGTATTTCAACAAAGGTAATTGAAGACCGCTGATTCTGGGCATTGCTTCGAGATTTTCTAAGACCTCTTTTTCTGTTTTAAGGGGATAAATTTCATGGCTACCAAGCTGGCCGAAAGGTGATTGATAATCTATTCTAACAATTTTCATTTCTGGGCCGATTTTAAGAGACAAGAGAGAGGTACTCGGCATTGCCGAGAAAATTTCAGCGCTCTCGATTTTAAATTCAAAATCAACCTGAGCGACATCCGCTTCAGAAGAGGAATCAACAGGGAGATAAACGGGCCCAGATTGCTTTAGATATTGAGTCTGTTTGACGGTAAATTTTAAGCCTTGAGGGAGAGGGACGATTTGATTTTCAAGGAAACTTTGGGCGGCGGTCTTAATTTCTTCAAGCGAAGCAAGGTTTCCTTTTAAGATTTCTGGATTCTCTAGTAGGTTCAAGCCGTAGGTAACTGAACCCTGGTTGGTTGTGACTGAGAGGTAATTTACCGCAGATGACCAGTTGTAAATGGGCCCAAATTTGATATCTTGGAAAATTTGGGGTGTCTCCTGAAAGCCAAGACTGTTGGCGATGGTGAGAGCTTGATTATGGAGGAGTTTGGGCGAATCAACCCGGTAGACAGGAAGCTCTTTAGGAAAATTGGTAAATTTTCCTTTTAATCCTGAAATTTGGGGTTTGATCGTCAAGGGATGGGATTCGATTATTGGTGACGATAGGAACGGTAGGGAGGAAACTTCTGTTGTTTTTCTGGTTTTTGCCCAGAAGAAGAGGAAGACCGTAATTGTTGCTAGGGCGGCGAGAAGGATAATTACTGTTTTGGCCTTGAAAATTTGAACTAGGTACCTCATTGGTTATTTTAATTAATAGATACAAGGATTGGCTCCGTTACAGACATTTCCATACGGAACGTTCACAGGTATATTTGGCCTCGCCATTTTAATCGCATTAGCGGGAGATTGAAATTCGTAGTGAAGATGGGGGCCGGTAATATCTTGGCCAGTGGCATCAGTGATACCGATGGTCTCACCCTTCTTTATTGGCTTGCCGTCTTGAACAAAAACTGTCCCGAGATGGGCATAAATAGAGATGAAAGTAATCCCTTCACAGGTGCTGGTGATGGTGACATAGTTCCCTCCTTTAGGGCTACTGCCGGAATGAGCGGTTCCTTTATGGGTGGCTTTGACTGGAGTGGTATTACCAACGCCATCGATGTCGATTGCCTCCTGTCCCGAATGAGAGAAGGAACCACTTGGCCCTTGAGTGATTTTAATCTCGCTAAGATCAACTGGCCAACCCCTAGGGCATTCCTCGGGGGGACTACCGATAGTAACCGTTTTTGAATCAAAAGACCGCTCGCCGGTTTTTCCCTCGCTGGGGACATCGGCCGTAACAATGACTCTATTTTCAAGAATGGCGTCAATAAATCTATTAACCGGCCTGGTAGGAATATCGTAAAGTTCAGAGGTCCAGGTTTCCCCGGGATTTAAATTAGGAATATTACCCGGGCTCCATATTTTATTCTCAATCTGATTAGTGCCCGATGCCTGAGTGGTGGTGATATTATCTTCTGCTCTAATATTAGTAAGAGGAGCTCTTACATCAGTGATGGTGAATTGATAGGTGAAAACAGTGGTGTCGTCGATTTCATTATTACCAATGGCCCTGGTGGGATTAACCTCGTTTTTAAAGGTGACGGTTTTTTCAACCTGGAAATAATCTGATTGGGGTTCCCAGGGTGAAAGTCTCCCTTTTTCAGGAATAACAAAGGCCGAGGAGACAACTTGGAAAACAAGGTAAGTGCTTCCTGTAAGAACAAGGAGCGTTGTGCCCACAGACTGGGTGGCAGTGGTCGCGGCCGCCTTGGCCGCCACTCCACTGGCTCCTCCGGCGGCCGCCCCAGGAAGAGAAGTGGCAGAGACAGAGGCGCCGATTTTGTCTAAAATGGCTTGTAAGCCTATGCCTCCAAGAAGACCACCTAGAGCAAAAAGCCCCTCACTGACAAAGAAGGTAACAATGCCCACAGGGACACCAATAAATGGCGTGGCCACCGAGGAGACAAAAGCGCCTGCCTTAAAAGCAAGATAAACCGAAGGAACAAAACCGGCGGTAAGGCCTGTTATTAGTCCGCCAACGGCAAGTGGTCCATAATGAGCGGCGAAGACAAAGAGGGCGCCAAGATAGCCTGCAAATGCTTTTCCGACTCTTTTAAAAGTTTCCCACGAAGCAAGGGCTACCCCGAGATGGCCGAGAAATTTGCTGGCTTTTGAAAAGAGTTTAAGGGCGCCGGCGGCGCCTTTAGTAACGAAGCCACCAACCCTGCTTGATTTAAAAACTCCCCAGAAAGAGGCTTTTAGGCTAATAAAGTTGTCAGACCGACCAAAGGTAATGATCCTGGCGATTCGACTTGTCCCAAGGGCTCTAACTCTTGTGCCTACCCTCCCCGGGCTGTCACCATAATAATGTTCAAAGAAAGAGGTAAAAGGTGACCCCTCACTAATAAAACGTGCTCTTAAGTTCTGCCAAAAAGAAATTTCTGGGCTTTCTGGTTCATTTTTATAGAGATATTGAAGAGTTCGCTCAACCTCCCCAGGGGTAAATCCCTTCGCCGCATAGACTGAGGCTAAATTTTCTTGCCGGTAGCTTTCGGGCGCAAGGTCAATCAACCATTGGAGGGGCTTAGCGACAGGAGAAAGAGCCGCCTTTTTAGTCAAGGTCCAGGCGCCCTTAAGAGGGGAGGTTTTGGTTTTAATTGGTCGCCACCTTGCAAACTGAAAATCGGCTAATCTCAGCGCCACGATTGGCTCTTCCATCGGGGTTCCTTCAGGGATTTTCTCAACCTTGATTTTAGGAATCCTTCTTGGAGCCTCTTCTGGTAGACCTGAAGGAACAACCGTTTTTATCGTTTGCTCAATATCTTCAATGGCCTCATTAATTTGGTTTATTCCGGAAACAGACTTCGCCACTTTTTCTTTAGAAGGATAAGTTTTTCCTAGTGCCTCTGAAAAACGACGGTCATAGTCACCAGGAGCAGCAAGGCCGAGTGAGGCGAGGTTTTCCGAAATGGAGGTTCTTAAGGAGGTGCTAAAGCCGTCGATATCTCTTGCTTCCAGTAAACCAAGTTCAAGGTCTTTTAGAATCAAGCCTTCAAGACTTGACCGCTCTACCTGTTTTAGTTCGGGGAAGCTTTCATTGACAATGGCGGCTACCTCATTTCTGAGACGAGGCAAGTTCTCTTCAATGACTTTCTCCCGTCGGGCAAAGAGACCTTCAGTTTCTTTTTTCTCCCGGTTATATCTCCCGAGGAGCTCGTCGTTTTTAGTCAGGCTATAGGTGTTTTTAAGCTGATTAATCCAAGCAAGATTTTGGAGATGAATATAGGCCTGGGTTTCGTTACGAGTAAAGCGTTTTTGCCTTGCCTCTCTTTCCCATTGGCGGAGAAGATAAGAAGGGGGGACATAGGAGTCAAGTTTAAATTCTTTATTAGCTTCCAGCTCGCCCTCTAAAAAGAGTGCCTCTAAAATTCGATCAATTTTTGCCTTGACTTCCTCGATGGAAGCGAGGTTAAAGCGGGCGAGGAGGAGATGGAGGGCAATCGTTTCCGCTTGTTCTGGATTCTCAAAAGGACAATCTTCAAACTTGGCGCCAGCGGCAAGCCATTGGGTGGCAAAGAAAAGGCCGTTAACGGTATATAATGAGGAAAGCTTCATGAGTATCTTGGAAGACTTAACCCTCTCTTCGATCAAGACCGATTTTTTCCCTTTTACCGGAGTAGCCATTAACTTGACTATATCAGATCTCAGGGGTTAATTTCTTCTTTTGCGCCTGCATCTCCAAAAGTTCAGACGGCTTGGTGGTAATCAGGCGGTGTTCATCGGGCGAAGCCACGACCCGGAGGGCAACATGATTAGGGCCGGCGAAGAAAAGGCCCTCGCCGATATCGGCGCTCAAGAGAAAGTGTTTTTCCCCCTCAGAGAGATAGAAAATTTCGGCGACACGATCAATCGCCGAGGGTGATTGTTTCATCAGAATCTGAAGAGACGAGTTGTTAATGATTTCCCTTCCTAACTCCACATTTTGGAGGCGGACATTGAGGAAATCTTCGACGTCCTGAGTGATGGTCGTTACCCCCAAATAATATTTTCTGGCTCTTTTGGCTACCGAAGTTAAAAACATGGCCGAGTCTGGATAACGCATTAAGTACCAGGCCTCATCGACGACCAAAATCCGTTTTTTCATCTCCCTTTTGATTTTCGTCCAAAGGTAATCGAGGATAATAAACATGGCAATCGGTCGGAGAACATCTTCCAGGTCGCGGATACAAAAGGCGGTAAAGGGGTTGGTGATGTCGACATTAGAATGTTGGTCAAAAACACCGACAAAAGAGCCTTTAACAAACTTTTCGATGCGGTCAGCCAAAGAAGAGGCCTGGGGTTCTTCCATCCCCCGGAGGGCCTTATAGAGATCTTCCATTAACGGCGGCTCTCTTTTTTGGGTGGCTGGGTCAGGCGTAATCCCCTTCATTTTATAGGTAAGAATTAAGGCTCGGTCCAGGACGGCCTCTTCGGTGGCCGTTAAATCACCCATAATAATTTTAAAAAGAGTGTGGAGAGACATAATTTTTAGCCCTAGTTCGTTCTCTCCCTCGGTGTAGACAGCCGAGAGGTCAAAGGGATTAATCTTTGCCTGACTGCCAAAACCGAAGCTGATGTATTCGCCCCCTACGGCCTCACAAAGGGCCTGATATTCTTGCTCGGGATCGATGACAAGAATTTCCGTGCCAAACATGAGCGACCTTAAGGCTTCCAATTTAACCAGGTAGGATTTACCGGCGCCAGCCTTAGCAAAAATAACCGAATTGGCGTTTTCAAGAGTAAAACGGTCGAAGATAATTAAGGAATCGTTATGCTCATTAATCCCATACATAATGCCTTCGTTAGCGGTTAACTCGGATGAGGTGAAAGGGAAAGTGGTGGCGAGAGAGGTAGTGTCCATATTACGGGTAATCATTAAGCGATCAAAACAGGTGGGAATAGTCGTCTTAAAGCCATCTTCTATTTGTAGGGTAGCGTGCTTGGAGATGATTAAGAGCGAACCAAGGGTAGAGGCGACCTGTTTGGAGACGTGATCGAGTTCTTTCAGGGAGTCGGCCGGAATAGTCACATAGAGGCCGAATTGAAAGAATCGTTCCGCCCCCTTAACTAATTCTTCTTGAAGCATTCGGGCGTCTTCGAGTTTAGCTTGGGTAGACGGGTCGACAATTTTACCTCGTTGGAGATCGGTTTGGATTTCTGCCTCCATTTCGGCAATCTTTCGGCGAAGATCGTCGAGAACACCCTTGCCCTCGATGGGATAGATATACATGGCGACATCTAAGGAATGATCAAAGTTGATTAAAGGTGCCAGCCAGTTGGCAGAGACAAACCGGGGGTAACCGGCGACAAAGAGCGTCCGAAAGTACTTATTACCAATCTTGAGGTGGTCAAAATCGACCTCGATTGCCCCTGGGGCAATCACATCCTGAACCGAAACCATCCCTTTACCTAGCTGAGCCAGAGTATCGGGAACAGTGGGTTTACCCAAACCGATTTCGGGTAGCGTTTGTCCCTCGCCGTCACCCACCGGTGGTTTTAGCGGTTCTTTTGGTGAACGCCTTAAGTTTGGTAAAGAAATTTTAAGCGGTAGGACCATTGCCTTCTTCCTTAACTGAATTTTTAACTAAATCACTAATTTGGTCTTGGATAGTTCTCTCCTTTTTCTCAGGAGGAAAGCTGGTGGTTGGTTGAAAGCCAGCGCTTATTGGTAATTCTGGTCTTCCGGTTGGCGCCGGCGGTGTTTTCGGAGAAAAAGCCGCCTTCGGAGAAAAGGCCGCATTCGGAGAATAGGCCGCCTCCGAAGAAGAGGCCGTTTTCGGAGAATAGGCCTCATTCGAAGAAGAGGCCGTTTTCGGAGAATAGGCCTCATTCGAAGAAGAGGCCGTTTTCGGAGAATAGGCCTCATTCGAAGAAGAGGCCGTTTTCGGAGAATAGGCCTCATTTTGTCGAGCGACTAGACCGGGAGGGAGAGAGTTATCTTGTGGCGATAAAGTTCCCGCCTGGCGGCTGTCCACAACTCCTGCTTGTTCTTCTTTCAAGGCTTCAGGAGGGGCGGGCGTGATGGGCTGAACAAAGGGAGTTTCGTATTGTTTGGCTCCGGTGACCTGTTGGCCAGTTACCTCCGGGTTGTAAATATCAAAGAAGAGCTGAATCAGTTCTTGGGTAGTGAGTTGGTGACCTTTTAAGCCTATTCGGGCGAGAAGCCGAAGGAGGTGGTCGCGTTTAGGGTAGAGATTGACCTTTCCTTTTTCTAAGATGTAGTTCTTGTCAAACGGCAGTCCTTTGCGTGGCCTAAGGGTAGCCGTAATGGTTTTAGTGACGCCAAGTTCCAAGGCGCTCATGGGAATAACGAGGTAGAATTTTTTGTCCAAAACCTCGTTTCTTTGGACGGTTTCCTTGATGAATTCTTTGTATTTCTGAATCTGATCTTTAATTAGTTGTCTTTTTTCTTTTACTTCTGCCTCATCCAAGAGTTTAAGATAGGAGGAGACATCCTTTCTTTTCGAACGAATAACGAGCTGGATTGAGAAATTGAGAGAGTTTAGAAGTCCGGCGTAGGCGTAGATGGTCGCTTCTTGTTCCTTTTCGGAAAGGAGGCCGAAGTTGATGGCCGTCGTCGCCACCACCAAACAACAACTACCGTCTTTTAAAATGATGAGATCATCTTTGATATCTTCAATATCAAGATGTTCCTGGGTCGTGGCCCGAATGGCAATTTTAGTAGGGTCCAGCATAAATTTTGGGCTATTTAGCCCTTATCTCTAGTGGCTTAATAATTTCGCCCTTGACTTCCACTTTGATTATATCAAACTGGTAACCTTCTTTTTCAATTTCAATTTCATAGGCGTCTTCCTCTAAGGGAGTGGCAATTCTGAATTGGCCCAATTTATTGGTTTTTAAGGCTCGAACCGGGATGCCCTTACTGTTTCTGATTTCGAGGATGGCCCCCTCAATCATCTCGTCTTTTTTATCTAAGACCATGCCGACTAAAATATTAGGTTGGGTCGGGGGGGCGGGAATAGGCAGGTAGGAGCTAATCTTAGCCTTAATGCTGGGCTTTAATAGCCGGCCGGGTTTTTCTGGAAGGACCACCGGTCGACCGGTTTTAATGGTTGGCGCTTCCGCAGGGGCGGTTCTGACAATTAGTTTCTTTGGTGGTCTGGCCATCTCGGTTTCTAGCCGTGGTGGGAAAGGCCGACGAGGGGTAGTTGGGAACGAAGCCAGCGCCGGTTTTGGTTGGAGGGTTGGAGTTGGTCCTGGTGTTCTAGTGAGCCGAAAAAGGTCCATGATCCTTTGGAGATAACCTTCTTCCTGTTTTTCGAAGAGCGTCCTTCCCTCTCCGGGGAGGGTTTTAAGGTATTCCGTGAGCTGAGTTTGGTCAGGAGGAGGCACCGGCGCCCTTTGAATTAGTTGTCTTTGGGCAGTGGCCTTGAAGATTTCCAGTTCTTTTGTTCCCTTGGCCCATAAATATTGAGTAGGCGAAAAGACGGCCTTAAAAAATGCCACAAACCATTGACTAAGAGGTCTTTCTTGAACTGGCAAGAAGGCAAAAGCCACGCCGAGAGTGCCAGCGGTAATCACCCCTGGCCATTTAAAATACCAAGGCAAAGGCGAGGCATAGAAGATGAGGCCGATGACCGTCCCACTGGCTAAGTAGCCAAATTGCTTAAGGGTCATGTCGCCCACAAGGCGGAATTCATATGAAGCGATGTGTTGTGGGACCGGGTGTTGTTCCATAGGCAGTTTTTCTTTTTACTTCTCTATTTTAAACAGAGACGCAATTCAATTCAACCGGTTCAAAACCAATCAAAATAGGGGCAAACTAGGGCATTAAAACTTGTTTAATTAGTCGAGGTGTAGTAAAATTTAGGCTATGACACAAGGACCAGAAAGAGCAGGAGAAGGCTCTGACCAGGAGAAAAAAAAGGAAAAAAAAGGAAAGGAGGCGGAAAGGAGAACCGAAGCTCCTGAAACAGAGGCAGGTAGTAAGGGAGATAAAGGTAAGAAGCCACCTACTTCCGAAAGACTGGCGCAAATAGAAGCAAATGTCGATAAGTTGATGGAATTTTTCTCATCTCGTGACCTTCCTGAATTGACTCAAGAATTAAAAAACGCTAAAGGGGGGTTAGCTGGTTTTAACGAGATATTGGGTAGGGCAACAGAATCCCTCGGTAATCTCACAGAAGCCTTTCAGTTGCTTGAAGACCAGATAGAAAAAGGCAACATTAAGTCCTTTAAGGATCTTGACAGGATGATGGAAAGGATTACTAGAGGGATGGAAGCTAAGTATGAACAAGCGATTGCGAGACAGAAAAGACTGGGCGCTTCACTTGAAGACGAAATTAAATCCCGGGGAGAGATAAGTGAGCTACGTAAAGCAGGTGCGGCCGAGATGGCGGCGATGGTGGCGGTGACAAATCTGGCTTCTGAAAAAATCCGCAATTTGGCTGGGGTGGCCGAAGCTTCAGGCTTGGGTTTTCCCGCAGGCGTTGAAAAACCGCCTGTTTGGGGCGAAGATCCACCCGAGAAGATAGAAAAGTGGTTCAGAGAAAAGTTAAAGAAGATGGTTATCATGAAGACTCCTTTTGCCGAGAACTGGCGGATGTCTTGGGACCTCGAGCGCTTTTTAGCCAGTATCCCCGAAGAAGAACGGGCCGCTTATATGAAATACGCCGGGTGGTTCGACAGAGTAAGGACTGAGCACGCCTGTCATTTGGGCTATGATGCGGCGGCCAACGTGGAGGCAATCCAGGGAGTTTTAGGTAATTTAAGCTTGTCGACTATTCAAGAGGCCCTACAGGATGAAGAGGTCGTTGACCAACTAAATTGGTTCCAAAAAGACGCGGAAAGGGTAGTTAGTCTTCGTGAAGAGCAGGAAAAACTAAAAGAAGAGGGAAAAAATAAAGAGGCGAAGAAGAAAGAAGAAGAAATGAACGCCTGGTTGAAAGTTATTAAACACCGATTGAGCGGTTATGAAATAAGGATTAATCCAAAAACCCAAAGGCCAGAGTTTAATGAGGAGTTGAAGTTTGACGAGAAAGAAGGTTTGGCAAAGATTGAGGCAGGGAGAATGTTTATCTTTTTAGGAATGGCCGCAGGCTATGATATTGCCGACCTAACAGGGGGTGACTTCTTCATGGCCAGGGTTAATAATTTATTGAACCGTGTTCACTATCACGCTCGACAGGAAGGCAATCGCTGGTGGAAAAGAGATAAACTAGTGACCTGGATGAGCCAAGAAATTGGGGAAAATGAAAAAGAAATAGACCCCAAAACAAGGAAACCAAGAAAAATTACTGGTTTGGAAGTCTTCACTCATAAATTCGCCGGTGGCTTGCTTCCTAGTTTGTTTAAGGGGGACAAGGAAAAGCTTGATAAATTCGGCTTGAAGTGGCACCGAGAGTGGGTGGGAGACAGATTTATCAGTGTTATCAAAATTACAGACAAAAGAAAGCTAACCGAGATTAACTTTGAGAAAGAGGGGATCGTTAGAGAAAACCCTCTTTCGGCTGATATCTTAGATGCAGCCCGAGTTGCCGATGAGGTCAGAAGTCATTTCATGGCCCACAATGGTTATCTAGACCTTCCTACATGGGAGAATTTCTTAAAGTTTGCCGACCTTTTCAAGCACCTTAGAGGTAGCGTCGACGAAATTGGTTTTGGCGGCCGGAAACCGAAGGGCGGCTCCGAGAAAGATAGGTTAATGGCTTTAATGCATGAAGATTGGCTGGGATTTTTTAAGGGGCCAGGGAAAACGACAAGATTTTTATCAGAAATTTTGACCGCAGGGCTTTTTCCCACACGAAGACCTGAGTATCGTTTTATTAAAAGAATGAGGGCGGTTGACCCCAAGACAGGAAAAGAGAAAATTTTTGGTTATAGTCTGAGCGACTCGGACGGTGAATATTTGGGTTTTGGAAGGTCTCTGAATTCTGTTGAGGTCCACGGCCGTGTTGATGAGGCAGTGAAGGCCGGTTGTTATTCACCTCAATACGCTGAAGGAATTTTGAGAAATGAGATAAAATTTCTTAAAATTATTCCTGGAATAGGGCCAATAAGAGTCGTTCAAGAAGTTATTGATGAAATTGGTGTGGGTGGTTTTTTTGGCGGGTTTTTAGCTTTCATCTTTGCCCCAATATTAGAATTTCTTAGGCGGATGGGTAAAGAGATGGAGAAGATGTAAGTAGGCTTTTTTGCTCTGGTTTTCTTTATTAGACTTTATGGACCACCCATCCATTTTGGTAGAGCCTTTGTCATTCTTTGTCCTCTCATCTTTCTTGCTTCTTCAAACATTGGCGCAAATGTATATCCATATGCGGCCTTGAATGGCGCAGCAGCCACGCCTGCTGCCCCTGTGATTGGTGCCATCACCCCGGCTGCCATGCCGCCTGGTGCTCCCACGGCCTTTTTGACCGCGTCAACAATGTTTGGTAAGAGCAAGATCATCCCCAAAGCAACCAGGTGTTGGGCAGTGTCCGTAGTGACGCCGACAAACGGAGCAACCCAGCCAACGTCGCCCCCCGGCCGGTTGCCTATATATTGAACAATAACCAGCACGGCGACGACCGTCGGGAAGACTAAGAGATTAGCCGCCATCATCCTTAACCAGGTTACCAATCCTCGTTGACCGGGGATGGCCTCAAACATAAGTAAAAAGGGAGAGAAGATTGTGGCTAAAATCACGCTTACATAGGAAATTAGAAGGGTAAAGAAGAGTTTAAAAATGACAAAGATAAGGGCAATGGCGAAAATAGCCTGGGCGAGAAGGCTAGTAATTTTAGCCATAAAGTCTGCTAGGCCTCCATATCCGAGTAATCCCTCTACCATTTGTTCAACAACCGCTGCCAGCCGTATATTTTGGATGTTAAAGATGTTTTGAATCAAAGCAAAAATACTTGGTTGGAGAATCGCCTCTTGGATGTTCTCTGAAGCAAAACTATACATATTTGCCTGTTTGAAGAAGGCAATGAGCAAGAAAATTAAAACATACATCAGGTCAATCAATAGGCCGGCAATGGCGTAGGAAAAGGTAACTAAGATAAGAGCGACTACGATTCTTGGTAGGGCACTCTGGATGGTGACCACCGTCTGGGGATCAAGTTTTACTCTAAACATAATGGCAAAACCGACAAAAATGAAGATGATGACAAAAAAGAAATAGGCGATATTCCGGAAAGCTTTCCAAGCTCCCAGGATTGGGCTTAAACCGGTAAAACCGACACCCTGGGCGTACGCGGGTTTAACAATGCCTAAGTTATTACCCAGGTCGGCAAAATAATCAATCGACGAGGCCGGAGGGCTGCCATACATGCCGGCGATGAGCGTGTTAAGGCTATTAAGGGCTGAAGCAGAGGGAGTGGCTCCCGGGACACCCTCGATTTGAAAGATAATCGAGGCAAGCGTTTCATGGAGTAGTCCCGGTGTACTTCCTCCTACCTCCAAGTCTCCACCAAGCCATTTAGCTCGAGACATATCGGGCGACCTTAAAACCTCTTCCATCTGGCCGAGATTAGTTTGGGGAGTTTGACCTAGGGCCGGTCGAGCCTGGATAAGGAAGGCGCCAATAAAACATCCGACCAAAGTCAGAAGAAAAACTCTTTTTGTAGCGGCTATTTTGGGCAGCATGTTTGGTTCTAAATTAGCATTAATCAGACCGGAATGCAAGTCAATTCCCAACCAAATTAGAGAGGGTTAAGAGCATTAATAACCCATTCTTTTGCTTTTTGGATTCCCCCCAAATAAGGGTAGTAGAAATTGCCAACCGACGGCATGACCCCGCCCGAGCTATAACCGTAATAGATTTCACTATTGGCGTCTAATTCTTCGAATTCTGGTGCTTGTTTAGGCCGGATAATGTTGAAAAAGCCGGTTAGAGCCTCGGTGGAGTTCCCCCAAATTTCGTAAAGGTAGGGGTGGAGGAGATTAACGCCAACATCACGTTCGACCCCGTGACTTTTTTCTTCATCACAGGCATCCTTTTTACACTCGCCGGTGACCTCGTTCCACTCTAAGCACTCAACCCCACACTCGATATAGTCACTATTAACGAATTGGTCCACAGCCGAGAGCTCGATTGAAATTGGCGTACCACAAATGTCGTCATTGGGATTGGGGTCGGTAATCGATTCTTTAGCACAAGCAGCCACCGGCCAAGGTTCAGGTAAGCCACAAGTAGGTCTATCAGGAGGCCAGCCCGCCCCGCAATCGGTTTGGGCGATGTTACATTTATCGTCAACCGTGACTGAACATGTGGCTGAATTCCATGTACCAGGGCAACCTGAGCAGTTATCACACTTAAAGGAAACACAGACAGTGGCCGTTCCTGGACAGCTGATTGCTACCGGTGGCGCCATTGACGGGTCCATAGTGGAGAAACAGGCCCCGTCAATATTATGCATTTGGGCGCCTCCGCCACAGGGCGCCATAAAGATGTCACCCAGTGGCCCATCGCCGGGTTTATAGCAGCTTCGGCAGAGTACATAGGTGTAGTAGAGCATGCCGTTAGAGACAAAAGGATTAACAATCGAAAGCTCAGGACACTCAAGGCAAGAACCACCTTGAGCGAGCAAGTTTCTTTCTTGACCGCTTTCTTCCTTATTTGGGTTTGTTGTTGCGGTTTGGTTAGACTTTATTTCCACCTTTTCTCCTAAAACTCCGTCTTTGGCGGCCGCGATGAAAGTTTTTATTCTTGCTTCAGCACCATTGGCCTGCTGGGCTGAGGGCAGGAGGAGATAATTGATTGCTTGAGTCGCTTCGTAGAGACGAGCTAAATGGGGAATTTTGTCAATTTGGGCCTCGGGATTAAGGACCACAAAACTGTCTTTGATGCGCATGCCCAGGTAAGGAAGAATTTGACCCGGAGTGTCTTCTCGGGAGAACATCGGTAGGGCGGCCCAAAGTCGGTACCACTTCCCGCCATCAGATTGGACCCACTCGTCATATTTTTCCTGGTAATTCTCTTCGTCGGGATAAGGCTTTAGGTGGTCAATAAATTCAGAAAGCTTGGCTGATTCCCCGTTATAGGAGACGAAATAATCATGGATTGCCCCCTCGTTAATATTTCCTGCCAAACTCATCAGTGACCGATAAACAATGTCCCGCTTAAATTTATCTTGCCATTCCTCTGGGGCTAGTTTCCTCCAAACACCTCCTTCCAAGATAACCCGTTGAATATCATCGGGGTTAGAATAATCGTATGGTGGCCGATAGTAAAATCCTGTGCCTTCAAAATAGTCAGCCAAATATTTCCGCTCATCCTCCAAACCTTTTTTGCCCACAAAAGGAATTTCGGTTTGTGAGGGGTCAACGGTGACAATCCCCCCCCAATCTCTTTCCAACCAGTGGTCACCGTCAGGTTCAGGACAGCGGAAGTCAGAGTCACCGCGACGGTAGGTAACCTCATCGAGGACAGTAAAGCTGGTTGCGCAGGAGGAGGTGTAGAGACTGGTGCGGTTACAGGCATCACAGCGGACTGGTCGGGAATCAGGATCACCAGATATTTCTGGAGTGCAAGTTAGTCCCGTGGGTGGATAAGGAGGAGGGTAAGGACCAGGAGGGATGACATAGGGCAAAAAACCGCCAATTTGGCAGACAGGATCACCAGGAAAGACAGAGAATTTATCGCAGATCAGAAAGGGAGAGCCCTCCGGGGAGAATTGCCAGATAAGGAAAGCGTCGGCCACTCCAGCAAGTTGACCCATATCCGCCTGAATGGTGGCGGCTCTTTGCTGCAGTGTTCCCGCATCACACATATTTTGACAGCCAGGGCTAGTACAACTTCCATCAGGGGCGGGACCCGGGGCCATATAGCCTGCCTCGCCGACATAAAAAAAACTAGTGCTACCGCGGTGGTTAGCCGCTTCTAGACAAGTGCCGACGTTATTAACGTCGCTATTATAGTGACAAGAAGTGGCGGTGATTCCAGGCAGGTTGTTGATCCTTTCGTATTCTGACCAAGGGATATGTCCGCCCATGAATCCCGGAGAAACATGGGTTGAGGGATCAATGGACTTGATCAATTGGGAGATATCTTGCATAAAGCTATAAAGAGCCGGCAAGCAACCCGTGTCGCCTTTACAGTGAGGCTCATTCATGATTTCCCAGACTAGGATTCTCGGATCGCCGGCATAACGGCTAACCACTCTTTGAACATAAGGTCGATAGGAATTTCTGTAGCCTCCACCAAACCAAGCGCCAGGATTATTAAGGGCGGGCCCGTAAGGGAAATCCTCAAGGGCAATGATGAATTTCATTCCTGGTGGGGCAGCATTAAGGACTTTTTGAATATTGTCGTAGCCACCCCAACCCTCGAAGCCAAAGATTCTCACGATGTTTGTCTGACAGTTGGTGGCGAGGTAGTTAAGAATGTTGGCAATATTTCCGGGGGTATCTTTAGCGAGGCTATGGATGTTGAAGCCAAAACTGCCTTGGGCAGAGACCGGAGGGGGAAATAAAAAGGAAAACAACAGAAGGGTAAAAGAGACAAAGATAACAGGCAGAAATCTTTTCATTTTATCTCTTAGGGAGCACTGGGGAATGTAAATTCCGTAACAGGCATACCCGTGAATGTCTCAATAAATTGAAGGACGAACCAAATACCAATGATTAACGCCAACCCTAGAATAGCATAGGTAATGGTGTTTCTTGCTGATTCAACTGCCTTGGGGTTACCCCCCGAAGTGAGGTATTTGAAACCGCTAATAAGGAGCATGACGAAAACAGCGAGTCCTGCCAGGAGAACGATGACATGGAAAAATTTCAGAATGACACATTCTAACGCCTGGATTGTGGCCACATCACCTGGGGCGTATAGATCCCAACACATCTGAACACTCATCATTTGATTCTCACTTTATAACATCAAACCACCTCCCGTCAAGGATAGGTGGTTTTGTGATTTAAACTACAATCTTATACGACAGTTCAAGAAAACCCCCGAAGTTTCGGGGGGATGAATTGAACAAGAGAAAACATTCTTCCCGAAGTTTCGGGGTGAAACCCAACACTTTAGTGTGGGGAGAATGTTATTCGATTCTTGGAATCGTTAAGGTAAGAATTTCGATTCCGAAGAAAGTTTCAATTAGTTTGATGATTGCCCAGGCAGCAAAGACGATTAAGAGTCCAATTAGAGCGGAGGTGATTGTGCTTTGCGCTTTGGCCGTCCCCTCTTTGTCTCCGCCCGAGACAATCCATTTGATCCCACCAATGATTAAGAAGACAAAGGAGATTAAGGCGGCGACGACGAGGGCGACCCTAATGCCGGCCGAAACCATACTAGGAATAGTGATTTGTCCTAATCGCGCAAACTGTCCGCCCGGGAGGATACTGATTTCCTCTTGGGCGAAAACGGGCGAAACCATCAATAAAGCCGTTATTTTTTTAATTCTTTCCATCTTTCTAAAGTATAACCTTTTTCACCCCCTTTCCTTTTTAAGCTCAATTTATATTTAGTTGATCTGTTTATAATATAAGCCTTTAATTTTTACTTTGTCAATTTTACGGACAATCTTGGTCGTTACTACACTCATTGCTTCCTGCCCCAGGAACAACAACACAGCGGTCATCGGTAGAACAACCCAGATGATGTTCATATGAAGTCCAACAGCTTTTACCTCCTTTGCAGTAGCCGTTGGGAATACTGCAGACTTGATTTCCAGGACAATCCCCGTTGGTGACACAACAGGCGGGATCACAGCCCCCAGCAATATTGCATTTATTGGTGTTGGTACATGTCTGGCCGGGATTGCCGTCTTTATCGGTACATTGGCCGGCTGTTCCTGATCCTCCTCCACCAGGGATTTGGAAGATCGAGGGAAACTGAAAAGCCCCCATTAGTAGACCGGAAATTGCCCAAGCCAGAAGAACGACGAGGAGCCCAATTAAAGCAGACGTAATTCTCCCTTGGGCAGCGCCCTTTTTTTCTTTATCATCTCCTGAGATGGCCCACTGGATACCGCCGAAGATTAGGAGGAAGAGAAATAAAAGAATAGCCGCAATAAGGAGGATTGACCAGATGCCGGGAAAGAATTGACCGATAGATCTAACAGAAAAAATGGTGAGATATTGACCAATGTTGCTGGTAACTTGGTCATTGGCGGCGAAAACGGGGCTCATGTTTAAATAGTGGGCCACTCAATAACAAGATTTTTCAGGAACTCGACGTTTAAAATATAGGCAATGAGGCTGATGATGGCATAAGTTGAAGCTAGAATCACGAAGCCGATAATCGCCGAAGCCAATCTACCTTGGGCCGAGGCAATCGCCTGTTTGTCGCCCCCAGCGAGCATCCACTGAATGCCGGAGACGATAATCATAATAATGAGAATGAGGCCGCCGGCCATAAAGGCAAGATTGAGAAACTTACCGATTAACTCGGCGATTAACTCGGCGCCTCCCTTTCCCCAGGTGTAGGGCAGGACGGGATTATAGATGCCTTCTGGTGGGGCTGCTTCTTGAGCAAAGACCATTTTCATCCTCCTGGGCTTAAAGACTCGATAATCGTTTGTGGATTTAAAATCTCAAACCCTAAAAGCTTGCCAATAAGAGAAATTATGGCGTAGGCCATGACGACAATAACGAGGCCGATTAAAGCTGAGGTGATTCTTGCAGTAGCGCTCCCGATTTTTTGCTTATCGCCGCCGGCGGTGAGAAAGCCAAAAGCGCCGACAATAAACATAAAGATGAACCAAATACCGGCGATAATCGTCATCACCGCAATGGTGTTAGAGATAACGGTGTTGAATGCCCCGGCGGCAGCGGTTACGCCACTCAAGTCGAGATTGCCAAAGGGGCCAAAGCCACTTTCCCCCCCAATTCTACCTAATTCGTGAGTTTGAGCTAAGAGTTTTCCTTGCATCGAATTAATTATGGAAACCCTGGACCATGAATTTTTATATTCAAAATTGCGCCCGCATCACCAAATAAGAGCCAGCCAAAGATTGCCGCCAAGACAAAAGAGCCGACGATAAACAGAAGTCCCATTATCGATTGCCAAATTTTTGACCAAGCGGAGGCCATTTTTTTAGGATCGTCTCCGGCGCTAAGGAAGCCATAGCCTGCTAGGATAAGATTGAAAAAAGCGAAGAGGCCGGCCACAACGATCAGAAGTCGGATAATGTTGTTAAGAAACAAGACCGGTCCCTTACCTTCAAACCCGGCGGCACCAATGGCGCCATATCTGAAGGTGTCAGGTAATCGAATCTGACCAAAAATCTGGATCATAGTCCGCCTCCACCAAGGATATCAAGTCCCGTGACGATTTGGATAATTTGTATTATCCAATAACTCGCAAAGATTATCAAGAAGCCGATGAGGGCGGCGGTGATGGCCTGTTTCCCCTTACCCGCCCCCTCTGGATTTTGCTGACCAGCACTGATAATAAACATTAAGCCCCCCCCAATCAGAAGGAAAAAGAGAATAATGCCAGAAAAAACATAGATGTTAGGGAGAATGTTGGTAATAATGTCGCCCAATGTTCCGAGGGTCTCAACCCCGTAGGCAGGTTCTCTAATCCAAAGTTCCTCCCCGATTTTAAAAGCTAACTCTGGCATCAGATTCAGTTTATCAACATTGATTCCCACTGTCAATTTTGCAAGATGAGAAAGTTTTAGTTATACTTTTCCCCATGGAAGCCAAGGCCTATCTCAAGGACTATATCCGGAAGACAGAGGATATCCTGGGTTTACTTTTCAAGGAAGAAAGGAAAAGGGCAGCCGGTATTTCCCCGATAACGGCGGAGATGATGGCGCGTTACCCTCAATTCATGGGCGGGAAAAATATCCGTGGGGCTTTGATTAAGCTGGGTTATGAATGTTATGGAGGAAAAGACGAAAAGGCAATTTTGAAAGCTTCAATAATGGCGGAGATAGTTCATACCGCTTTGTTGGTCCACGACGACATTATGGACAAAGATGTTCTCAGAAGAGGGATGCCCACGATGCACGTTCAGTACTCTAGCCTTCATCGGGCAAAACGCTATCAGGGAGAGGCCGATCATTATGGGCTGTCGATGGCGGTTGATATGGGCGACATTGGCCTTGTTTTGCCCCAACTCATCTTGGCTGACACTGATTTCAGCGATGAAATAAAGACAAGGGTTCTGAGATGTTTTAATCGGCAACTTTTAGCCACGGCTCTTGGCCAAGCATTAGACGTGAACCTCGAGCTGGTGACTAAACTGGCAGAGGAAGATATTCTTAAAATTCATCACTATAAAACGGCTAATTATACAATCACTGGTCCCCTTCAATATGGGGCTCTTTTTGCCGGGGCCAGTGAAAAAGAGGTAGAAAAAACAGAGCAGTACGGACTGCCGGTGGGGATTGCCTTTCAGTTACGCGACGATGAACTGGGTCTTTTTGCCGACGAAAAAACACTGGGCAAACCGATTGGCAGCGATGTTAAGGAGAATAAAAATACAATTCTTCATCTTAAGGCCTTAGAATTAGCCAAAGGAAAGGAGAGGGCTTTTATTAAAAAAACTTACGGAAAGAAAAATTTAACTCAAAACGAGCTTAAACGAGTGAGGCAAATTACTGAACAAACTGGCGCTTTGACCTATTCTCAAAAAATGGCGAGGGAATTGGTGGAAAAGGGGAAAAAATTTGTTCCCCAGATAACGACTAATCCAGAGCGGCAAGAGACTCTTTATAAAATGGCCGACTTCATGGTTGAGCGAGAGAGTTGAGTAGACTTTAGTCGATTGAATCATTCTTCATTCGTGGTTGCGCTACCCCGAATTCTTCGGGGCGGCGCCTTAGGTCGAAATTTCGACCTTCGCCTTGCAACCGATGAATTAAAGTGTTAAAATTCAAAACTTGCAACTACCCCTTGGTTTTTATAGAATTAAACAGAATTGATGCCTAAGAGTAGGGTTAAGCTCGATAAGAGAAAAATGCCGAAACATGTAGTGATCATTATGGACGGCAACCGCCGTTGGGCGGCGAAGAGAGGTTTAGGTCCGATTGAAGGACATAGGGTGGCGGCGGAAAAAGCTATTGAACCTATTGTTGAGCGCGCCCTTAAGCTGGGGATTAAATATCTCACTTTTTGGGCTTTCTCCACTGAGAACTGGAAGCGAGATAAAGAAGAACTGAAGGGATTATTTAAGATTTTTAGGGATGGCTTGAAGCAGCAAGCAGGCAAACTTAACGAAAAAGGCGTGAGGCTCCAGATTTTAGGTGATATTACCCAGTTTCCTAAAGATATTGCCCAAAGAGCGCTGGAAGGGGTCAAGAAAACAGCCAAGAATAAAAAGATTACCGTTTCTTTCGCCTTGAATTATGGGGGGAGACCGGAAATTTTAAGGGCAGTTAAGAAGATGATGAAAGATGGGGTTTCAGCGAGGAAGTTAAGTGAGGACCTTTTTTCTTCCTATCTTGACACCGCCGATATACCAGACCCCGATTTAATTATCAGGACAGGCGGTGAGATGAGGCTTTCGGGTTTGATGCCTTGGCAAGCGATTTACGCCGAACTTTATTTTACCCCGACTCTTTGGCCGGATTTTACCCCCGCCAAATTCGACAAGGCAATTATGGACTATCAGAAGCGGACGAGGAGATTTGGCGGAGGCAAGTTCGAGCTTTATAAAAGAAAATAGTCACTTCACCACCCACCTAAAATACCCACCCCGAAGATAATTTGCAAAATCTGAGCAATCCAATAAGCAGCAAAAATGATAATGAAGCCAATAATAGCGCTAGTTAGTTTACTTTGGGCCGCTTTTACCTTTTCTGGATCGCCAGCCGAGGTTAAGAACTCAAAACCAGCCCAAATCAGGAAGGCGAAGAGGATTAAACCAGCCAGAACGAAGATATAAGGAAGAAGGGCTGAGATGATGTCACCAAGTGAACTATACGCGAAGTTGAATCCTATTTCTGCCATGGCGGCATTGATTCGTTCAAAATTGATTGGCCTAGGATGCGGAATGCAAGGAATATTTTGCGCTGCCCGACAGGTCGGCTCGGAAACAAACCCGAAACAATAACTAAGATCGCAATCAAAACCAACCTCACAGTTGGTGTTATTGTAATCCGGATAACACCTACTCTGGATTAAATTCCATTTACACGGGCAAGTTCCCTGGGCATAAACAGGGGAATTATTGAGGCTACCTAGAAGAAAAAACCCCAACACGAATACAAGCAAAAAGACTGAGCTCAAGAAAAAAATGGATTTAGCTTTGCTAGAAATTCTCATTTTATCTGAATCCAGGAATCATTAAAATTTGCACGCCAATTAATTGGAGTAGAAAGACCGAGAAAATAATGACAACCAAGCCGAGGATAGCAGAAGTCAAGATGTCTTTTCCACTTTGAAGCTTTTGGGGATCACCAGAAGAAAGGATAATGAGAATTCCACCCATAATCATCAGGAGAAGAGCAATTCCTCCAGCAATACCGATACCCGTTTTTAAGAGCCAGATAGTAAATTCCTGGGTGTCCGAAGTTGTGATACAGCCAATAGCTGTCCAGGCGTTGCTAGCCGCCACGCAGGGTTCGCACTTACCAGTGGTATCTCCTTGACAGATGTCATATTTAATACCTTTACCAACAACGAATGATGTTCTACAATATGTCTCAAGAGGTCCTATTAATCCACAACCTCCTCTGTTTTGTTGCACTAGTACCGTGTAAAGTCCTTTTATAGAGAAAGGGCCGACGACCCCAGAGGCGTACCCATAATCGCTGGTTTTCCCAAACTCACTACAGAAATTCTTAAAGTCGTTTCCAATACCAGGATTTTGAAATCCCGGGCATGTTTCACCTCGAGGGCATTCGATCCTTACGACGAGCTGTTCACGCGGATGGGAGGTTACAGTATAATCTATCCTTGTAGATTCTCCTGGATCAATATTTTCAGCACTGCAGGTTTGGGCATAAGCAGGGCGGGTTAGCGAAACACTCAAAAAGGCAAAAATGAAGACCCCAAGACCAACGATTAATACTCTTCTTTTCATCCTTTTCAGTCTAGCACAACTCGTTTCTGGCGTGCAATACAGGAACAGTTAGCTTCTGTGATATACTGGGAGCAGGATGAGATTTTCAAAACTGCTTCTTTTGGTTGCATTTTTTTCATTTGTCATTTCTTTTTACCTGTTTTTTTTCCTTTTTAATCCTGTTTTGGCTGCCTGTGATGTCCGTGATTATTCCACCCTCGAAGATTACCAAAGGGCGATTGAGGAATGTCAGCAAGAAATTAGTTCCCGAATGGGGGCCCATACTAAAAACAAAGAAGACTTAACCAAATTACAAAAAAGCTTAGAGAACACTAAAAAATTAATTAGTTCAGCCGAAGTCCAGATCAACAACCTTGAAAAGGAAATTTTTGATCGAGAAGTCAAACTTGAATATCAAAAGGAAATCCTGGCCGCTAGTGTTAGAAGCCATTATAAAAGAAGTCGCCGCTACTCGCCCTTTCTCCTTTTTTTGGCCTCGACCAATGCGGCTGATTTACTCCGGGAGCTTTCCTACCGCCAAACCGCCGCCAATGAAGACAAACAGACAATCGTCAATATTTCTCAAGACCTGAAGGCGCTCATTGAGGACAAAGAAAAAACCGAGAAAAACAAAGACTGGCTGACTAGAGCCAGAAATAGTCTTAATCAGCAGGTTCAAACTCTTGGGGCGGAAGTAGAGGAAGTTGAAGATTACTTTACCGAAGTTTCCGGTAAAATTGCCCAGCTAAGTGCTAAACAACAGGCAATTTTATCGGAAAAACAAGGAACTTTTCAGACCACGGTGGGTGAGGTGCCCTTGGCTGATGATCCGGCCTCTCGGCCAGATTATAATCCTGGTTTTTCTCCCGCTTTTGCTGCCTTTTCTTTTGGCGCGCCCCATTTTAAGGGCATGAGTCAATATGGTGCTTTTGGCCGGGCCAAAAGTGGGCAGTCGGCTGAGGAAATCCTCCGGGCCTACTATGGCGGTGGGATTGAGATTAAAAAGGATTATTCGACCGGGATTATGATCAATGTTGAAGGCTATGGAGCGGTTGATATCGAAACTTACACCCACCGTATCTATGAAGTGCCAAACTCTTGGGGTGATCAAGGAGGGATGGAGGCTTTAAAGGCACAGGCGGTGGCGGCTAGATCATATGCTTTAGCCCGGACCAATAATGGTGCCGGGTCAATTTGTGCTACGGAAAGCTGTCAAGTTTATAAGCCAGCAAACAAAGGCGGCAATTGGGAAGGAGCGGTAAATGAAACTCGTGGTTGGGTACTGATGGCCAATGGCCAGCCGTTTTCTACTTGGTATGCCTCAACTTCTGGAGGTTATCAAGAATCTTATTCCTTCAATGGTTACTCAACCCCAGCTTTTTGGGATACACCCTCAGGCCGGTCGGGTTGGACCGACCAGGCTTGGGAAAAACAGGCCGGTAGTCCTTGGTTTTACAAAGCTTGGTATAAGACGCGTTCAGGGGATTCATGTGGTCGCTCGCACCCTTGGTTAACCGCCGAAGAAATAGCAGATGTTCTTAATGCTTGGGTGGTTTTGATTAAACATGGGGAAAGTGATGACCGAGTGTTGCCCTTGGGAGGTTGTTGGGGGGGCAATCCTTATAGCCTGACTGACCTAAAAAATCGTGCCGAGCAGTTAAGTACTGGCTACTCAAAAGTTACCGGTGTGAGTGTGACTTATTCTGAAGGAGGTTACACCAGCAACGTGAACTTTGAAACCGATCAAGGGGGAGTGAGCTTGAGCGGAGCCGATTTTAAAAAAGCCTTTAACCTCCGGGCGCCAGCCAGAATCGCTCTCAAAAGCGGTTTGTTTAATCTTGAGAAGAAGTGAGAGAACCACCTTCGGTGAAAATCTTGTTTCTCGCTAGCTCGAAATAAGACCCATGCGCTTCGCGCAGAACCTTGTTTCTCGTAGACTCGAAATGATAGAATAAAGACAAGATGCCGGATATTTATATTGCCAAGAAGGAAGAAAAAGGAAAAACTCAAAGCAAAGCCAAAGAGGAACCGATTAAAGAGCCTGTTGTAACTGCGGCGGAATCAAAGCAGGAGACGAAGAAAGAAGAGAAAGACGTTAAGAAAAAAGTCATTGAAGAAGTAACCACTAATCCTCTCGCCGCCTTTATGTCTAAGCCCAGGAACCTTCGATTTGAGACCCAAGAACAAAAGGAAAAAGTAATTCTCCTTTTACGGCGTCATTTAGTGACTAATATCCCTTGGTTAGTGGCCACTACAGCGATGGCCATCTTTCCCTTTTTGGCCGTCCGCATTTTTCCTCTTGATTTCATTCCTCCTTCTTATCGGCTGATTATCTTTATCACTTGGTATCTTTTGACTTTTGCCTTTAGCTTTGAAAAGTTCCTTTCTTGGTTTTTTAACGTCAATATCATTACCGACGAGCGGATTGTCGACGTTGACTTCCCCAGTATTCTCTATCGGGATATTAGCACGACTAAAATTGACCAAATTCAAGATGTCAGTATCAAAGTGGGTGGTTTTGTCCGCTCCCTTTTTAACTATGGTGATGTCGCTATTCAGACGGCGGGGACCGTCCCCGAGATTTGTTTTGAAGCCGTCCCTCGTCCGGGGCGGGTGGCAAAGATTCTTAATGATCTTATTCTTGAAGAGGAACAGGAAAAGATAGACGGGAGGGTGAGATGACGCCTTTTGAGCGCCTAATTCAATCTTTAGCTTCGATGACTTTTAGTCCCTGGACTTTTGTCAAGCTTTTATTCCTGATTGGCCTGCTGATTTATATCGCTTTTGCCGTCATTGTCGTCCGCCAAGTGGCTTTAATGAGCCGAACGATTAACGGTAATTTCAGTTTGCCCATAAAACTATTTTCCTGGGTTCACCTTGGAGCGGCCGTGGCTATTTTTGTCCTTGCCTTGGTGATTCTCTGAAGATGGAGAAAATTGACCTTCAATTGGCCAAGATCGTTGGCACCTCGACCAAAAAAGGCTGGTCTCAAGTTCACACGTTTACTCCCACCGAACCGGAAAAATTGACTCGCCGAGGTCAACTACTGGCGGTGATTAGTTTGGGAGAACTAGAGGGAGAAATAGAGGCCGTGTCGGTGGGGAGAGAGGTAATTTCTCGTTTGCATGAGGAGTATTATGGCAATCTTGTCGGTAACCCCCTGGAGAGATTAGAAGAGGCAATTAAAAAAGTGGTGGCCGAGGTCAAGCCTGGGGCGGAAATTGAAATTGCCGCGACGGCCGTCATCGGGGAAATTCTTTATTTGGCGGTCTTTGGCCAAGGAAGATTGGTTTTAGCCAGAGAAGGGAAAATCGCGACGGTTCTTACTGGCGAGGGGACGGCCAGTGGCCGTCTTCAAAATAACGACGTTTTCTTTTTGGGTACAGGAAAGATTTTCGAAATTATTGCCGAGGGAACCTTGCGGGCGGCTTTAGTGACGGATTCTCCCGAGGAAGCAACCGAGACACTTGTGCCTATCATCCACGCCCAAGAAGAGAGTGGGACGATTGCTGGCTTAGTGGCGAAAGCAAAAAGAGAGAAGTCAGAAGAGGCGATTGAGCTAGAAGAGAAAAAAGAAAAGGTTTCAGTTAAGCAAAAGTTAGGTATGGGATTGAACCTCACCGTCTTTCTTCAGACCCTTCAACAAAAAATCAGGCCCCTCTTTTTTCAACTAAGGAAGAAGTTAAAAATGGAAGCGGTTTACCTGAAGGGAGAAGGCGAAAAGAAAAAACGGTCGCAGAAGACGGTCATCACCGTTGCCCTAGTTTTATTCCTGCTTTTAGCCGTGAGTGTTGTTTTGGGTACCCGGCAACGAAAACAGCTAGGCCAAGGTAGGGCCGTCTCAGCCCTTTTTCAGGAGGCCAAAACAAAGAAAGAAGAAGGCGCCGCCCTCCTTGAGCTTAATCCGCTTAAGGCCAAAGAGCTTTTACTTGAAGCCCAAAACCTTGTTCGGGAGATTGAATCAGAAGGAGCTCCCGAGCCGGCCGTGGGCGAATTTAAACAGGAATTAGAATCGCTCCTGGCGAAGGTCCTTCGTGAGCATGAAGTGGTCCCAGGGGTTTATTTTGATTTGGAGTTGATTAAGGCGGGGGCGAGTGGCAGTGATTTAGATGTTTCGGCAGAACAGGTGATTATTTTAGACCCAAGTAAATCAACTGTCTATGGCCTGGGGGTGAGTGATAAAAAATCGGCAATTTTGGCTGGAGGTGAGGAGTTAAAGGGAGCCAACCAAGTGGCGGCCTTTTTACCCAAGATTTTTGTTTTGACGGAAAAAGGCGTCGTTCAAGGCGAAGAGACAAAGAAGCAGAAATTGGTGATCGAAGCTGACGAAGCGTGGGGGAAGATTGCTGATTTACGGGCCTTTGGGGGTAGCCTTTATCTTTTAGACCAAAAGGGGGAGATTTGGAAATATACGGGAGTTGAAGAAGGGTTTGGTGGCCATCAAGCCTGGCTTCAGGGAGAAGTGAAACCCGACTTGAATGAGGCCGTCTCCATGGCCATCGACGGGGCCATTTGGATTTTGAAATCAGACGGGGCCATTCTGAAATATGTTCGCGGGGTGAGGGACGCTTTCGGGGTTGCCGGTTTGGATAAACCGCTTACTAACCCTACCGCCATTTACACCGACGCCGACCAGGAAAGACTTTATCTTCTCGATCAAGGAAACTCTCGGGTGGTTGTTTTGGCCAAATCGGGTGAGTATCACTCCCAATATCTCTGGGAGGGAATTAAAGATGCCTCTGGTTTGGTGGCTTCAGAAAAAGAAGGGAAAATTTTACTTTTGGTGGGGAGTAAGGTTTACGAAATTAAGATTAAATAAAGTGGTAGGGGGTTTTAATGAGGGTTGTTAATCAACGTGCTTCTTACGAGTATCGTTTTCTAGAGAAATTTGAGACCGGCATTGCCCTGACCGGGGCCGAGGTAAAATCGGTTAAAGCCGGCAAGATGAGTCTCAGAGAGGGTTTCGTCCGGGTCCGAGAGGGCGAAGCCTGGCTGCATAATGTTTATATTAACCCCTACTCTTTTGCCGACAACCGTAGCTATGACCCCCGTCGGCGTCGGAAGCTCCTTCTTCATAAAAATGAGCTCTTGAAACTAGAGCAGCAGACGAGGGAAGGGGGTTTGACGGTAGTGCCTGTTTCATGCTATACTAAGGGCAATAAAATTAAGCTCGAAGTTGCCTTGGCGAGAGGTAAAAAGAGGTACGAAAAAAGGGAAGCCAAGAAAAGGAAAGATTTGGAAAGAGAAGTTGAACAAGAGCTCCGTCATAAGGGGACGTAAGCTTCGACAGGAATTGGCTCTTTAAAACCGCAGGCCAACTTTGGTTAAAAGTTGTTAAACAGAACTAAAAAAATAAATGTCAACCAATCAGTTGACCGCAGCTATGCTTATGCGTACGCTCCTGTAGCTTAAGCGAGGATAGCTGTTGTTCGTCAGGCTTTTTCCCGATGAAGCTTGACGGGCATAAACCCAGTCGGGACAACAGGTTCGACCTGGTCGCAACGAACCGGCGCTTTTAGACCAAACCATGATGATTAAGGTTGGCCAGTTAGCCTCATCATGAAAGATAACTGACTAAGCCTGGAGAAGTTTTAAAGCGTTATTTCTGGACGCCGGTTCACCCCGGCCGTCTCCACCAAAGAAACACACCTTAAGAGGTGTGTTTTTGTTACAATTAAGTCAATGCTGCTCGACCTTCTTTTCCCCCGTCGTTGTCTCGGTTGTGGCCGTTGGGGAAGATATTTTTGCCAGGATTGCCTAAAAGAGATTTATCCCTTTGAAAATCAAATCTGTCCGGTTTGTGAGAAGAACTCTCTGGGCGGCCTGACTCATCCTGGGTGTCAGACGAAATATTCTCTCGACGGGCTTGTTTCCATTTTCCCTTATGAAGGGGTGATGCGTCAGGCTATTGTTAAGCTGAAATATCGATTTATCACCGACCTGACTAAGGAACTAATGGATTTGGCAGAAACGGTGCTTAAAAAGAAGAAGGAGGTGCCAAAGTTTGATCGGTCATGGGTCTTGATTCCTGTGCCTCTTCATTCTCGTCGCCAGCGCTGGCGCGGTTTTAATCAAGCGGAAGTTTTCGGAAGAATGTTGGTAGAGAAATTTGGCTGGCAATTCCGAACGGATATTTTAGGGCGTCAAAGACATACTCAGCCTCAGGTGAGACTCAGGATCAAGGAGCGGAAAAAGAATATCCGAGGTGTCTTTAGGATTAATCCTCATTCTCAATTCGTGATTCCTGATTCCAAGTTCATTATTTTCGATGACATCTGGACGACTGGTGCTACCATGAGAGAATGTGGCCAATTGCTTAAAAAAATAGGAACAAGAGAAGTCTGGGGGTTAACCCTCGCTCGCTGAAAATAAGAGCAATTTTTGCTATAATACCAGTAGCTTAGAGAAATTACCGGGTGGGGTGCCGGAGTGGTTAAACGGCCCGGTCTTGAAAACCGTGGAGGTTATCGCCTACGTGGGTTCGAATCCCACCCCCACCGCTCTTCTGGAAGGGTGGCAGAGCGGCCTAATGCGGCGGTTTGCTAAACCGTTGAGGCGAAAGTCTCACGTGGGTTCAAATCCCACCCCTTCCGCCGAGCGCTTTACCCGATATATAAACTGTTATTAAAAGCTTCAAGAAAACCGTCCCATCAGACGGGACGGATGAATTGAAGCTGTAAAACATCTTCCCTTAGGGGTGAGAACCTTGGACTTTAGTCCAAGGAAGATGTTATCATAGATAAAAGAGAGATTTATCTCGACGACCCTGAAGGAGGAGAAATGCCTGCTCAAAAGACCAATCAGAGAGTAAAAGAAAGTACTTTGAAAAAAGGAGAGGAAGTGGAAGAAAGAGCCCAGATGGTAAGGCCAGAACCACTTAAAATTCTCCTTCAATGGAGGGCGCCCACTCGCCCTTTTAAGAAAAGGGATCGAGAGTATTTTACAACCGTGGGGGCGATTGTTTTTCTTTTAATAGTGATTCTTCTTTTCCTTAAGGAGTGGTTTTTGATTCTGGCGATTATCGCAATGGCTTTTGTCGCCTATATCTTGGCGACGGTTCAGCCGGGCGAGGCAGAGCATAAGATTACCAACCGGGGAATAATCACGGGAGGGAGAACCTACTTTTGGGAAGAATTGAATCAATTTTGGTTCAGCCAACGGTGGGATCAGAAGATACTTCATGTCGAGACTTTAGTCCGCTTTCCTCGGCGACTAATGCTTCTTCTAGGAGAGATTAGTCAAGATCAATTCGAGAAGATTCTCTCTCAATACTTACCCCTTGAGGAACCCGAGAAAACCTGGATGGATAATGCCAGCGAATGGCTCTCGCGGCGGGTTCCTTTAGAACGATCTTCCTAAGATTTGTCCCTGTAGCTCAATTGGACAGAGCATCTGCTTGCGGAGCAGAAGGTTGCAGGTTCAATTCCTGCCAGGGACGCCCATGGTGGGGTGCCGGAGTGGCCTAACGGGCTGGTTTCGAAAACCAAGCGTCCCCGCAAGGGGCACGGGGGTTCAAATCCCTCTCCCACCGCCCCAAGCGCCCGTAGTTCAATTGGAAAGAACGTCGGATTCCGGATCCGAAAGTTGGGGGTTCGAGTCCCTTCGGGCGCGCTCAATGCCAAAGAAAAAGACCGTGAAGCGAGAATATTCTGCCGGGGGTGTCGTTTTTAAGAAAGAAGGGAAAAAAATCCTGTGGTTGATGGTCCAACCCAATGGGGGCACGAGGCCTTATGATCAAATTCGCTGGCAGTTACCTAAGGGTTGGGTGGATGAAGGGGAGAAAGTTGAGGAAGCCGCTTTAAGAGAAGTCAAGGAAGAAGGAGGCATCAAGGCACAGTTAATAGAGAAGATTGACTCGGTTCAGATTTTCTTTCGCGACACTTATCAGGGCGACCCAAAGCAGCTAGTTACCAAGACGATTACTTTTTACCTGATGGAATATCAAGGAGAGACAAAGGAGGGGCCAGGTTGGGAGACAAAGGCAGTCGTCTGGTTGCCTTACGAAAAAGCGCATCGCCAGTTAACCTTTGATTCAGAGAAAAAGATCTTAGAAAAAGCAAAGAAAATTCTTGAAGAGCGGTTGTTTTAGTTCTTTTGGAGAGGTGGCAGAGCGGACGAATGCGCGCGCTTGGAAAGCGCGTTTCGCCGCAAGGCGAACGTGGGTTCGAATCCCACCCTCTCCGCCGAGTCGGGCGGAAATAATGCGGATTATTTGCGGAGAAAAACGGAGTTCTTAGACGCAAATCTAGACAGATGCCCGGTTACGGCAGATGTCGCCTTTTGCGGGGAATAAATGGCTGATCAACTAGACGAGATTAGGAGTAAAGTCAACCTGGTTGATTTAGTGGGCGAATATATTCCTCTCAAGAAAACAGGGAGGAACTTTAAAGCCCTCTGTCCTTTCCATTCAGAGAAAATGCCTTCCTTCATCGTCTCCCCCGAACGCCAGATTTTTAAATGTTTTGGCTGTGGTGCGGGGGGTGACATTTTTAAGTTCTTAATGCTGACCGAGAATGTTGATTTTAGTGAGGCGTTGCGAACTTTAGCTAAAAGAGCCAGGGTAAAACTCCACCGTTATCGTCCGTCTGAAGCGGAAAAGCAAAAAGACCTTTTGTATGAGGTCAACCATTTAGCCAGCGAGTTTTATCATTTTCTCCTTTTTAATCATCCGATTGGTAAAAGGGCCCTTGATTATATTCTTGGCCGGGGAATCACCAGGGAGTCACTCCAGTTATTTAAACTCGGTTTTGCTCCCGACCTTTGGGATTCCCTTCAGAAATTCTTGGTGGGTAAGAAGGGTTATCGCCTCGAGTTATTGGATCAAGCCGGTTTGGTGATTAAGAGTGAGAAGGGAAGAGGTTTTTATGATCGTTTCCGGGGGCGACTGATGTTTCCTCTGCGTGATCATCGGGGTAATGTCGCTGGTTTTGCCGGGAGAGTTTTGAAGCCAGGCCAAGAAGAGGCAAAATACATCAATACCCCCGAGACGGCCATTTATCATAAATCTGATCTTTTATACGGCTTAACCGAAACTAAAGAGGCAGTCAAAAAAGCTGAACGAGTGATTTTAATGGAAGGAGAATTAGATATCATTTCTTCTTATCAAGTAGGGATAAAAAATGCCGTCGCCATCAAGGGATCAGCCCTTACTCCCAGTCAAGTCCGTCTTATTTCTCGTTTTACCAAAAATATTGTTTTTGCTTTTGACCGAGACAAATCAGGCGATTTAGCTACTCATCGGGGAATCGAAGTGGCCGATGCGGCCGAGATGGCAATTGAAGTTATCCAACTTGAGGGAGGCAAAGATGTTGACGAAATTGCCCAGAAGGACCCTGACTTTTGGCGACGTTTGGTCAAAAAACCCGTGCCGGTTTATGACTATTTCCTTGACTCCGCCGCCGCCCGTTTCGATGCCCATACCGCCGAGGGTAAACGGAAGATTGGTCAAGAATTCATTCCCATTCTCGCTAAAATTTCCAATGAAATTGTTCAAGCCCACTATGTCGAGAAGCTAGCGAAGAAATTAGCCGTGCCGACAGACTCAATTATGGCGGAGATTGATAAGATAGAAACGACAGAAGCAACCGCCCCCTCGTTACCAGTTGAACCGGAGGAGAAAAAATCCCGGCGGGAGATCCTTGAAGAACACCTTTTGGCTTTATGTTTTCAGTCGGGCCATTGGCCTTATCTAAAGAAACGGAGGCTAGCGAGCCTTATCGAAACGCCCCGTCTTGGCCATATTTTAGAGGTGCTTACTAAATATCTTAAGCGTTATAAGACCTATGAAAGTCAAAGGTTGGCTAAGATGCTTCCGGCCGAATTAGTGGCGTCATTCGATCAGCTTTACCTTTTAGGTCTGGAGGATTTAGTCAGCAGCGAGGAAGACTTTGAGAAGGAATTGGGTAAGACCCTTAGTCAATTGGAGAAGTTGGACTTTAAGGAGAGATTAAGGACTCTTTCCCGGGAGATTGGTGATTTAGAGGACCAGGAAGAAATCTCTCAAGCAGATAAAAAAACCCTCAGTTCTCATTACCAAAAGTTCAAGGACCTTTCGGCTAGACTCGCCGAACTTGAGGTTAAAGAGTAGTTGGAGTAAAATGACCACAGAAGGCTAAAAGGGCCGAGGTTTTGGGTATCTATAAAATGGCCAAAAAAATCAAAAAGAAAAAGGAAGTCTCTAAACTGCTCGAGAAGGGTAAAAAACAGGGTTTTATTACTCAAGAGGAGATTTTGCAGTATTTCCCCGACGCCGAAAACCGCCTAGAGGAGCTGGACGATCTTTATGCCAAGTTTTTGGTTGAAGGAGTGGATGTCTTTGAAACGGTGACCGAGGAAGAGATTTCTGAAGACGAAAAGGCAACGACAGAATTAGCGAAAGAGCTTGAAGTTTTAGCCACCCTCGAAGACAAAACCCTAACCGACCCGGTACGGATGTATTTGAAGGAGATTGGCCGGATTCCCCTCCTGATAGCTGAGGAAGAGGTTGATCTAGCCCAGAAAATTGAGAAAGGCAGTCGGGCTGCCAGGAAAAAACTCACCGAGTCCAATCTCCGTTTGGTTGTCTCGATTGCCAAGAAATATGTCGGTCGGGGAATGAGCTTTCTTGATTTGATTCAGGAAGGCAACCAGGGTTTGATGAGGGCGGTGGAGAAATATGATTGGCGTCGGGGTTACAAGTTCTCAACCTACGCTACCTGGTGGATTAAGCAGGCGATTACCCGGTCGATTGCTGATCAGGCGCGAACAATCCGTATTCCCGTTCATATGGTGGAGACGATTAATAAACTGATTAGGACCTCAAGAAAACTGGCTCAGCAGTTGGGGCGAGAACCAGTACCAGAAGAGATCGGTAAAGAAGTGGGCTTGAGCGGCGACCGAGTGCGAGAAATTTTTAAGATTGCTCAAGACACAGCTTCTCTGGAGAAACCAGTAGGGGATGACGAAGATTCTTATTTGGGTGATTTCATTGCCTCAGACCAGCCCACCCCTTATGATACGGCCTCAAAACAGTTGCTCAAGGAGAATATTGGGGAGGTTCTCGAGACTCTCTCCGATCGGGAGGCCCGGGTGCTAAAGATGCGTTTCGGTTTAAACGGCCACCACCCGATGACTCTCGAGGAAGTAGGCAGGGAATTCGGCGTCACTCGGGAGAGAATCCGCCAAATCGAAGCCAAGGCTTTGCGCAAGCTCAAACACCCTTCGCGACGTAAAAAATTACAAGACTACCTGGAATAGATGGATTCTATGGGTAGTAATTCAGGTAAAAAGACAACCGTGTCGTCCACCCTTCTCGTAGGAAAAAACTGCAAGATTACCTCGAATAAGGTATAATTAAGCGTGTTGATTGGGCACAATCCGCGGTAGCTCAATGGTAGAGCGCTCGCCTGTTAAGCGAAGGGTTGTAGGTTCGAATCCTACCCGCGGAGCAAGATAGAATATACTGGATAAAACTCTCCCAATTCTTCCGACGAAAACATTCTACAGTTCTGATGCATAAGCTAACCCGTGCTTTCATACTTCTTGAGTCTTTTGACATCGATAATGGGTGGCACCAGGGGGAGATATTCTGATCCTTGACATTAGGTATTACATAGTATAACATTCCCATTATGGGAACAAGACAAGAGGTAATTAATCCCATACTGAGAGATGAAACTATTAGGGAAAAAACTATTGCGCGATTTCAAACAAAGACATACCGACGCTCGGTCACAAATTGATTCGTGGGAAGCGGAAGTCGAGGAAGCAAAATGGGGTAGCCCTCATGATCTTAAAAGGAGGTATCCAAAAGCCAGTTTCCCAGGAAATCAGCAGGCGATTTTTGATATTTGTAGGAATAAATACAGGTTGCTAGTGCAGGTCAATTATAAAAACGAAATAGTATTGATTAAAAAGATAGGTACACATAAAGAATACGATCGTTGGGTCATAAGTTAGGCAAAAAATATGAGCAAAATTAAAGTCATAAAAACTGAAAAAGATTACGAAGAAGCTCTCAAACTAGTTGAGGCGTTAATGAATCGCGATCCAGATCCTAATTCAGAGGAAGGTGAGCAGCTCAGCCTTCTTAGTACTCTTATTCAAGATTACGAAGCGAGAGTATTCCCAGAAACACTCCCTAACCCTGTTGATGCAATCAAATTCAGAATGGAGCAAGTTGGTTTCAAAGCAGCCGATCTGGTTCCTTATATTGGGAGCAGAAGCAGAGTATCAGAGATTCTTTCAGGTAAACGCCAATTGACTCTCGAAATGGTGAGGGCTTTAGAGACAGGGCTAGGAATACCTGCCAAAGTACTTATAAAAAAGCCTGATCTGGATGAAAATTCGGAATATCAAAATTGGGATAATCGTCTCGTGTCAGAAATGGAAGCACGAGGTTATTTCGGTGATGCTCCGATCAAAAAATGTAGCAAGACGGAACTGCTAAAAAAATTCTTCTTGCCAATTGGATCTTCTGCGCAAATTATAGGAATGTTACGTAAGTCTAATTACAGAGCTTCACCGCTTACAGATAAACGTGCATTAGCCGCTTGGGTTGGTTGTGTTATCAAGAAAGCCAAAAAGATAAAAACACCAACAAAATATAAACATGGTGTTATTGATCTTAGTTTTATGCAAAAGCTGGCGAAATTAAGTACAGAAGAGAACGGACCATTACTAGTTCAAGAACACTTGAAAAAACATGGGATCATTTTGATAGTTGAACCTCACTTTCCTAAAACTTACTTAGATGGGGCAACAATTCTAATTAATAAAAACAATCCAGTTATTGGATTAACCCTTAGATACGATCGGTTAGATAATTTTTGGTTTACGTTAATGCACGAATTGGCACATATTGTTCTACATTATAATCTCGGCATTAGTCTTTTTTACGATGAGATCGAAGGAATAAAAGCAATTGATATAGATGATAAAGAACTAGAAGCTGACGCATTGACAGAAGAGTCTCTTTTACCGAAGGCTAAATGGGAAGTGAGCCCAGCTAGACTTATTCCTTCTTCAATGGCAGCAAATAGTTTGGCCAAGGAGCTTGGAGTGCATGTAGCTATTATTGCTGGACAAATCAGGCACAAAGGCAATAAGTACGTTTACTTAAATAAAATTATAAACGAAGCAAAAGTCAGAAAGTACTTTCCTAAAGAAAAATGGAATAAATAACATGTTTAATTCAAAGCATTATGTACCAATATTGAAATGGAAGCGCGCCGAACAGGGTGCGCTAAAGGCGTTAGGGGATGAACATAAAAAATATATTACCCCGTTGATTCAATTTGTAATGCCTAAACAAAAACAGCAAGAACAGCTTGAGGATATTGTACACAGATTTGAAGAACAAATATCAGAGATTCCAGGAAAGCTTATAGAAGTTTGGGGTAATACTCCAGTTTTTATTGATTTTAGCTTATTGTTTACGATTCCGCTCAAAGTTGAAAGCCTTAATATTATTTTACGAAAGAGTCATAAACTCAGAGCTACTTTTATCCCTGTTATACACCTGAGTGATGATCAAAAAATTAAAAAGATTGCCTGTTCATTAGCAAAGGAAAACGAAAGCGGTGTATGTCTACGAGTGATATGTTATGATTTCTTTGATTTAACAAAATTAAGTCAAGATATTGCCGAGCTCCTTTCATCTATGAGATTAGAGGAAAAGGACATTGACTTGTTAGTAGACATTAAAGATACAGAAGAAAATGGTGATAAATACGCTAAATATCTGAATTTAAGCCAAAGAATTCCGAACTTATTGAAGTGGCGAACTTTTATTTTTGCTAGCGGTTCTTTCCCTAAAGACCTATCCGAATGCAAACTTGACGAAGAAAATTTTATACTACGTCTAGATTGGAAAAACTGGAAAGACCAAATCGATGGAAAAAATCTAAAAAGAAAGCCAGCTTTTGCGGACTATACAATACAACATCCCATCTATAAAGAGGCTTCTCAATTTTTCCATCCAACTACAAGCATTAAATATACATTGGAAAATGAGTGGTTGATTATGAAAGGGAAAAGACAAAAATTTGATAAATACTTAGCTAGTGCAGCGTTGTTAGTAAAGGATAAAAGGTTTTACGGGAAAAATTTCAGTGATGGCGATAGGTATATTGCCGAGAAAGCTGATCATTATCCTAAATATATGAAGGAGAAAGATAGGGGGCGGGATATAAAAGGCACGGGGAGTACTGAAACATGGCTCAGAGCTGGAATTAACCACCATTTAGTATTAGTGGTGCATCAGGTCTCCAATCTTTCCTAAAGAATATTGTCTTCCTCACCTTCTCTTCAAGAGTCTTTTGATCAAAGACCGCTGATAATTTTTTGTAAATAAAACTCCTAGGTTTTGAATATAAACCATCAGCTTCGCCGATTTCTTCTAATATCCGAAGAGCCTCCTCTCTCCATAAAAGCCTAGCTATAGAAACACGGTCTTGCTTTTTGTTTTTTTCTCCTTTGCGTATGGTATTAAAAACAACAGTGCCGTTCATATCAATTTTTGCAATCATAATACCCCACCAGTCAGGCACCATATTTACCGCATTATACAAATGGCTTTTTCCAACAACTAAGGTTACTTTGTCAAACACGGAATTAAATACATTCATTTGTTCCGGTAGTCGTTGTAATGTATCTTGG
>Ga0315285_10000219_pt1 | contig 56400 bp, 43 predicted proteins | sample YL17G09_36_MG_FD_203698 | JGI IMG/M metagenome (GOLD analysis project Ga0315285, IMG submission 203698) | Sediment microbial communities from Yellowstone Lake, YNP, Wyoming, USA - YL17G09_36 | ecosystem: Environmental > Aquatic > Freshwater > Lake > Sediment | place: USA: Wyoming | collected... | reverse complement strand
GGCCGGCCAGCACCCCCTCGATCACGTGAAGCTTCCTGGCCTCCTTGACGCTCAAGAAAACATCTCTCCCCATGGTGACATTTTCTCAGACCGCTTACAAGGTGACAATATCACAGACCGACGACACACGCCGCGCGCCTGACTTGCACGGCCGCCGCCCGCGGTGTATAATATCATCAGAGGTCGGGCCGTGGCGCAGTTTGGTAGCGCGCTTGAATGGGGTTCAAGAGGCCGTGGGTTCAAGTCCCACCGGTCCGACCAGATGAAAGCGAGGCGCCGCAAGCGATTGCGGCGCCAATCACTTCTCTGGGCCCGGCGGCCGCAGGAGCCATGCGAGCCGACCGCCCCGGCCTGCCCCTTGCGAGGTGACCTCACCAGCCCACGGGGGGCAGCAGGTCCTTGCGGATCACCACGTCGCCGCTGGAATCGACCGCGTACTCCACGCCCTTGTTCTTCATGTCTTCTGTGGTGGCGTCATTGGCGATCTTGATCTTGTTCCCGTCAATTGCCGCCTTGAGGCGGGCAGCGTCCGGGGTGCGTCCGTCCTCCTGGAGACTGGGGAGCAGGTGCTGCAGTTGTTGCTTCTGCGTGCCGGTGGCCCCAGTGCCCTCCCACTTCCCCGCGCCGTCGCAGCCAGCCATCAAGACCCCACAGCTCAGGAAGGCGAGGACCACAAGCAGGAGAATCGCCATCCGCCTAACGTGCGCGATACGCATTCACGTTCCTCCTCTCTCTGCGCATCATTGTCCCGTACGCAGCGCCATGGCCGCATGGATCATCGTACCAATTCGCGCCTGTGTGAGATGAAACCTGCCATCCAGGCGCCCGGTTGGCGCCCGGGCGTGGGGGACGGCTCGCGGATGGCTTGGGGGTGCTGCCCGAATCCCTGAAGAAGGCCCCCCGGGTGGGCGCGTCGAATGCACCATTCATTGCCTGAACGGCGCGGGCCTGACGCTAGATGCTGGCGATGAGGGAGAGATGCGGCGTGCGGAGCCTGATCCCGCCGCTGGGGCGGCGGGCGTGGTGGCTTTTTTTCGGCTACACCCTGCAGAAGCTGGGCTATGGCTTCACGTCGCCCTTTCTGATCATCTACCTGCACGACGTTCGCGGCATGGACCTGGGCACGGCGGGGCTGGTGCTGGCGACGTCAAGCGCCGGCGGGATGCTGGCCGTGGCGGCCGTCGGCGGGCTCACCGACCGCATCGGCGCCGGCAGGACGCTCGTGCTCAGCCTGGTCGCGGGGGCAGTGGGGGTCACCGTGTACGCGACCGTGCAAGCGCCGTGGGCGGCGTTTCTGGCGGCGGCCCTGGATGGCGCAGGGATGGCCGGCATGTGGAGCGCGTTTTCGTCGCTTCTGGCCGTGGCCGTGCCGCCCGCGCAGCGCAGCGGGGCCTTCGCCGTCTCCTTCCTGCTCCTGAACTTGGGCATCGGGCTGGGGGCGGCCACCGGCGGCCTCGTCGTGAACGTGCACTCCCTGGCATCGTTCCAGCTCGTGTTCCTGCTTAACGCCGCCGGGTCGCTTCTCCTGGCGGCGCTGGTCGTGGCCCTGGGCGAGGCGCGGCATAGCGGGCCGGCCCCCCGGCCGGCGCCGCCGGCCCCGTCGGTGACGACCGCGGCATCCGCGCCGTCTGCGGCGTCTGGGCCGCGCGCGACCGCCGGAGGCGACGCCAGCGGCTATCGCGCCGTGCTCAAGGACCGCGCGCTTGTCGCCGTGATGGCTGTCAACACCCTGATCGCCTTCGTCACGGTCGCCTACTTCAGCACGGCGTTCCCGGCCTGGGTCACCGGGCCGGCGGGGGCGTCGACGCGCGTGGTCGGCCTGGCGACCACGGCCAACACCGCCCTGATCGTCTTCGGGCAGCTGTTCGTCCTGCGCTACCTGCTTCTTGGGCGGCGCCGCACGCGGGCGATAGCGGTGGCCGTGCTGATCTACGGGGCGGCGATGCTCATCACGCTGCTGGCCGGCGCGGCCGGGGGCGGCGCGCTGACGGCGGCGGTGCTCATCGCGGCGCTGTCGATATACGGGCTGGGCGAGACGCTGCTGCAGCCGGGCATCGTAGCCCTGGTGAACGACCTGGCGCCCGACGCGCTGCGCGGCCGCTACAATGCCGTGTTCAACCTCTCATGGCAGGTCGGCCCCATCATCGGGCCGGCCGTCGTCGGCGCCATGCTCAACCGCGGGCTCTACGCGGCGGTGTTCACGGGGATGGCGGCGATGTGCGGGCTGGTGGCGCTGCTGGTGCTGGGGCTGGAGCGGCTGATCCCGGCGCAGGCGAACATGGGGCAGGGGGTGGGCCGGTCGCTAACCACCCTCGGCCCTGGGGAAGCGAGAAGTGGCGACAGTGCGTAGCTCCGTCTCCGCGAAGGGGATTATGCGCTCAGGCTTCAACAAGAAGGCTGGCCCTACTGCGCTAAACAAGGCGCCGCAAGCAGTTGCGGCGCCCATCGGTTGCCTCCTGTGCACTACACGACCTGCAGCAGGCTTATGGCTGGACTCTGCTGCGATCAGAACGGTCCCTCCCAGTGGTTGAGGACGACGCAGCTGACCATGACGAGGCTGACGAGGGATAGAAGAGCGGCCACTAGGGTAGACAACCGTCTCACTCACAGGCCCCCCCCTTCTGCCCGGCGCAGTACTTCCGCTGCCACGATTTTGGATTGTTCGAGTTCGTGCTCGGTGAAGACATCTCGTGCCCGCCGCAGGTACGGGACAGCTTCCTGAGGCCTATCAAGACTCATCAGCACCTGTCCCAGGACCAGGCAGGCGCGCGCCTCCTCCATGGCTGACCCCAGCCGGCTCGCGAGGCCCAATGCCGTGTGAGCTTGGTCGAACGCCTGCTTCGGCTTTCCGTCCTCCAGCTCGAGGCGTGCGAGTTCATAATGGGATTCTGCCGCTTGTGGGGTGACATCGTCGCCGAGGATCGCCAGCGCCCTCTCGTAGCTGTCGCGGGCCTTCTTCCGATCACAGCGACGCGCATGGATTGAGGCGATCATGTTATGCAGGTTGGCAACGCTGTCTCTCTCACCAGCTAGTGTCATGGCGTGTAGTGCTTGACCTGCGAGTGTCAGCGCTTCATCAAGGTCGCCCTTCTCCGTGCAAGCCAGGGCGAGATCGGACCGCAGACTCCCCTGCTCCCTCAAGCTCAACAATCCCCCCGTTGCATCTAACGCGATCCTGAGGTGCTCGTGAGCCTCGCCGATGCGCTCCAGATTCCCCAAGGTGAAGCCCAATGCCCAATGTGCGAGCACGAACACGCGCTGGTTCTGGGAGTTGCTCAGCAGCTTGAGGGCGCGCCTACACAGACCTTCGGCCAGGATGGGCTTGCCGCGCCTGCATTCCATCGTACCAAGGCAGCTCAGTGCCTCCGCGTTTTCTTCAGCGCTGCCGAATCGCTGGAGCAGGTCCAGAGCTCGCTCACCGTGAACCCGTGCCTCATCGAAGTCTCCGCGAAGCCGGTTGAGGCAAGAGAAGGCCATCTGGATCAGGCCCTGGAGTCGCTTATCCTCGCCGGCCACTGACGCTGCCTTTCGGAGCGCGACCTGCGCTTCATCGAAGCCGCCGTGCTCAGCAAGCCGCACGGCCTGATTGCATAACAATTCTATGCCCTCGCCCGACATGGCACTCCTCCCCCTTCCCCGACCATTATACCAGATTTCCCCTCCCCCGACAATTGACTGCGCGCTGTCATTGCCTTCAAGCACCCTGTATAGCCCACAGTCGAATGACGGGCGGCCATGCCGTCCCTGGAGTGTTATCAGATGACCATCACCGGCGCCTCGTGCGCTCCCGCCGCCCGAGGCGCACTCTACGCTTCGACATAATTGGCTGCCAATTCTAGGGTAGAATGAGGTTGACTCGGGGATCGTGGGGCTGTCCAGGAGGACCACCCAGGGACCACAGAGGAGGAATCATTGTGTTGCGCTCCACAAGGCATCGGTTCGTGGCCGCCTCAGTGGCGGCAGTGCTGCTGGCCGCGCTGCTGTGCATGCTCGCGGGGCCGGCGGCCGGCGAAGGCGGGCCGCACGCCGCGCCCTACGCCGGCCTGGCGCTCATCTACTACGCCGACGGCGTGAACGCGACCAGCCTCGCCCAGAGCGGCTGGGCGTGACGATCAGCGAGGACTACGGCTCATTCGCCCTCGCCGCCCTCAGCGCCACCCAGCGCGAGTGGCTGGAGTTCGCGGGCGTCACGGTGCAGCCGCTGCCCGACCTGACGCGGATCTACCTGCGCAGCGCCGACCTTGACACCAGCGCCGGCGAGCCGCCGCTTGACCCCGACCTCATGAACCCCAACACCGGCCCGGGCTGGTACCTGGTGCAGTTCAAGGGGCCGGTCAAGAGCCAGTGGCAGACGGAGCTTCAAGCGGCGGGCGAGGTCGTCGGGTACTACCCCAACTACACGTACCTGGCGTACCTCAGCGCCCAGGCGCGGGGTCTGGTGCCCACGTGGGGCTTCGTGAACTGGGTCGGGCCGTTCCACCCGGCCTACCGTCTGCAACTGAACCTCGGCGACGGCCAGTACCTGATCAGCCTGTTCCCCGGCCGCGCTGGCCAGGCGACGCTCGACAAGCTGACCAACCTCGGCCTGACCGTGCTTGACTCCTACGGGACCACGGTCATCGTCGAGGGGACGTGGCAGGAGATCAAGAACGCCGCCAAGCTCAACGAGGTCTGGGACATCGAGTCGTGGCTTGCCCCGCAGACGCAAAACGATGTCTCACGCGGGGTGATCAAGTCCGACGTCATCCACGGCCACGGCATATGCGGCCGCACCAACCAGCAGGTCGTGGCCGTGACCGACACCGGCATGCGCACCGACCACGAGTGCTTCGGCGAGGCGGGCAAGGTCGTCGCGACGATTGACCTCGCCGGCGACGGCGGCCAGCAGAACGGCGACGGCGCGGGCCACGGCACGCACGTCACCGGCAGCGTGCTGGGCGACGCGCCCGCGGGCGGCGCCTACACCACCTACAACCTCCACGACGGCCAGGCGTACGGCGCGCGCGTCGTGGTGGTGAAGGTGTTCGACAATAGTGGCTCCTGGGCCGCCAGCGCCGAGAACTACGACATCTGGCACCAGGCCTACAACCAGGGGGCGCGCGTCAACAGCAACTCCTGGGGCTCGGCGACCTTCGGCAACTACCGGCGCTCGGACTACGACGCCGATAGCGTCACCTGGGACCACCGCGACTACGTCCTGTCGATAGCCGCGGGCAACTCGGGCCGGTTCGTGCGCACTTCCATCGGCTCGCCGGGCTGCGCCAAGAACGTCATCAGCGTCGGCGCCGCCGAGACGGCGGCCCCCGATGACGTGGCTATCTTCTCCAGCCGCGGCCCGACCGTCGATAGCCGCATCAAGCCCGACGTCATGGCGCCCGGCGTTGACATAACATCGGCGGCGCACGATGGCGCCAACCTGTACGAGGCGATGTCCGGCACGTCCATGGCCACGCCGCAGGTCTCCGGCGCCGCCGCCCTGGTGCGCGAGTACTTCATGCGCGGCTTCTACCCCAACGGCTGGGCGAGCGCGCTCTGCGCCTTCACCCCCAACGCCGCCCTGGTCAAGGCCGTCCTGATCAACGGCGCCGTGGAGATGACCGGCCAGCGCTCAGATAGGAACCTCGACCTGCAATGGCCCAATAACTCGCAGGGCTGGGGCCGCGTCAACCTCGACCGGGGCCTGTACTTCACGACGCGCGCGACCTGAAGGTCTGGGACAACCCCAGCGCCCTTGACGACACCGGCGACAAGTGGACGGGGAACTTCAGCATCACTGACGGCACGCAGGACGCCAAGGTCACCCTGACCTGGACCGACGCCCCCGGCGCCCTCGGGGTGGGCCAGAAGGCCGTGGTCAACGACTTTGACCTCAAGGTCACCGCGCCCGACGGCACGGTCTTTTTGGGCAACAACTTCACCGGCACCAACCCCGGCTACTCCATCTCCGGCGGCAACCCCAACAGCCGCGACACGGTCGAGGGCGTGCACCTGGTCCCCAATTGCAGCTTTGGCGGCAACCTGCCCACCGGGCAGTACACGGTTGCCGTGACCGCCTCCAACGTCGCCCAGGCGACGTCCAACTTCGCCGTCGTCGTGACCGGAGAGATGAGCGTGCCCTGGGCACCCGTGGGCAACGGCGCCATCTGGGGCGACGACGGCACGCACCTCTTGGACCTCATGCGCGGCATGGGCTACAGCATGGTGCAGTTCCAGGACTATGAGGGCGACGAGCTCGTCGCCGGCATGCCGCAGTATGACGCCGTTGTAGTGGACGGGGTCGATGATAGCGCCGACCTGGACGCCGTCCTCGACGCCGCGGCGAGCCTGGGGAAGGGCGTCATCATCCTCGGCGGCTACCCCGGCGCGACGAGCGGCCTGGGCGCGCTGCGCGACTGCAGCGGCGACCCGGCCGCGCTCAGCGCGAGCTGGGGCTCGGGGCCCGTGGTCACCAAGGTCCTGGCGGCGCACCCCGTGTTCGACGGTTTCAGCGTCGGCCAGGAGATCACCCTGGTCGACGGCGGCGACGGTGACTGCCAGACCTTCGCCGGCTACACGGGCGGGAGCATCGGCGGCAACGAGATGTCCACCGGCTACCCGTACATGATCGGCGTCAAGGACCGGCTCCAGACGGGCGGCGCCCGGCACGTGATCCTCGGCGGCCTGGGCGCGTGCGCCTTCACCAACCCGGAGCACTGGACGTACGACGGCCGGCGGGTCCTGGCCAACGCCCTGGCGTGGGCCAGCGATGGCGCCCTGCCCGTCCCGGCACCGCGGGCGCGCGTGGCGCTCCTGGGCGACTACAACGACCAGTTCAAGCAGGCGCTCACCGGCGTGGGCTACCGCGTCACGTCATACGCGCAGGGCAACTACGCCGGCGTCATCAGCAACCTGCCGAACCTCGACGCCGTCGTGCTGCACCGCGCCGACAACACGACGGGCTTCGACCAGCTCCTGGCCCAGGCCGACGCCACCGGGCGCGGCCTGGTGTTCCTGAGCTCGTACCCGGCGGCGAACTACGGCCTGGGCGTGCTCGCCGCGCGCCGCGGCGACCCCACGGGGGTGGCGGCCGACTGGGGCGCGGGCCCGGTGCGCTTCGAGGTCGCCCAAGCGCACCCCGTGCTGAGCGGCTTCCAGGTGGGCTGGCCGGTGACGATCACCTGCGGCGGCGCGAATGACTACCAGACGTACTCCACCTACAGCGGCGCGACCGTCGGCACGTCGCTCATGTCCGGCCCCGGCACGGGGCTGATCGGCGTCAAGGACCGCGGCCCGGCGGGCGGCGCCCGCCACGTGGTCCTGGGCGGGTTCGGCGCCTGCGCGTACACGCACCTCGGCGACTGGACGCCTGACGCCATGCGCATCCTGGGGAACGCCATCGAGTGGGCGAAGTACGGGGCGCCCTGAGGCCCAAGATGCCCCGGAAAGCAAGCGGGGGGCCGCGGTGGCCCCCCGCTACCACTCCCGAGTGCAGGAACGGCGGCGTGCGAGTAGATTGCCATTCTTCTCCTCGACTAGTCGGAGATAACTGTTGATATAGCAAGATCATGCAGGAGTAGTGCCATGACTGGCGAAGTATGCCGTGATTTGGCAGGAAAGGGGGGTTGAACGTGTCCTTTGAAGTGTACTTTGAGAAGATGGAGCTCGCTGCAGTAGGTCCGAATCCCTGGGATGGGACCTAGACCACTGGTGCGTCGCGCGGTGGGGCTGCCTCTGCGCAGCCCCCCGCACATCTTAAGGCACCGGATGGGGGGAAAGGGCCGTGGGGATGGTGGACACAACTGATACCCCGTCGCGCCGTCCGGTGCTGCGCACTGCCGTGCGCGGGGAACGGCACTTGGTCATCGACCCAGACACCGGCTCCTGGGCGGTTCTGGGGGCTGGAGCCAAGAGGGTCTTAGATGCGTGCGACGGCACGAGGGACGTCGGCGGTATCGCCGCGATGCTGGGCTTGCCGGCTGCCCAGGTCTGCTCCACCGTTCAGGGCCTTTTCGGGTCGGGCGTCGCCGGGCTGAACGGCCGTGCGGTCGTTGGGCCTGACAGGTTCACGGCCTTCAGGGAGAGATACCCGACCCTCGGCATTATCCACACCAGCAACGACTGCAACCTCAGATGCCGTTACTGCTATGCTCACCCGCCAGGTTGTCCACCAGGACCCATGCCACTGGCCGTTATGACGAAAGCGATCAAGGAGATGCTGGGGCTACAGGCCGGCGGCAGCGTGTCGGTGGAGTTCCACGGCGGGGAACCCCTGGCTTGTCTGACGACCATTCATGAGGCCGTGCACCTGGGCGAAGATGAGGCGGGGGAGGTGAGTTGCGCCATTACATGGCAATTGCAGAGCAACGGAACGCTTCTTGACGACCGCGTTATCCGGTTCGTCAAAGACCATGAAGTGAGGTTGCGGGTGAGCCTGGATGGCCCCCAGCACCTGAATGATGTACACAGGGTGTTTCCTGACGGACGGGGGAGTTTCAGCAAAGTCTTTGAAAACATGGTTCGCCTGCGTGATGGCGGTGTGGAATTCGAGCTGCTGACCGTGCTTACGACCACTAACGTCGATTACGTAGAGGAGATCCTGCGCTTCTTCACCGACAACGGTTTCTACCGCGTACGCTTCATCCCAATGTGGGTTCAGGGCAGCGCCAGCGAGGGATTGCGCGTGCCTCCAGCCCACTTGGCCGAGCGATACATGGGGCTGGTACGCAGGGTGGTGGAGCACAACCTGGAGCAGGCCACGCCGGTAGATTACCTTAACCTGAAGTTCATCACTGAGACCCTGGTTTCATGGAACAGGAGCTTCATGTGCCTCAGGTCGCCGTGCGGCGCTGGCACCGACATGGTGGACTTCAGCGTCGAGGGCAACGTGTACCCGTGCGAGGAGATGAACGAGCTGCCCGGCCTATCTATCGGCAATATCATGAAAACGCCGCTCAGGCAGATGGTCGATGCCTCGGAACTGGTCAAGACTATCCGGCGGCGCAGGGTCGATAGTATCCAGGCCTGCCGCGATTGCACGTGGAAGCGCTTCTGCGGGGGAGGCTGCACGAACAAGTCGCACCTAAAATACCGCAGCTTTGAACGGGAGTCTGACCTCTGCGAGTTCTACAAGCTTATCTTCGAAGAGCTCATGTGGTACCTCTCCGAGACCCCGGGAGCAGCTAGGGCGATCATGATGACGTAACCATACCCGTCACGGCGCCGGGGGGTGATACATTGCAGGGCGGACGCAGTATTACTCGGTATCTGTGGTTCCAAGCACTGGTTCAAACCACCTTCTTCATGCCGGTGCTGGTTCTGTTGTATACATCACGACATTTCACATTGCAGCAGATAATGGTGGCCGAGAGCTGCTACTACGCTGTTATAGTGTTGTTTGAAGTACCCACAGGCGCCGTCGCTGACTACTTCGGCCGTAGCCGCAGCTTGGCGGCCGGGGCCTTCGGCACATCCCTGGCGTGCATGGTGATATATTGCTTCGATTCCTACGTTCCGCTGCTTGTCGCCCAGGTCATCTTCGGTATCTCCACTACGCTCATGAGTGGCGCCGACTCGGCATTTTTGTACGATACCGTGTCCGCCATGGGAGTGCCTGGGGAGTATACAAAGTATGAAGGACGCTCGTACGCCCTGGGGTTGCTTTCGACGGCGGGCTCCGTGGCTGTCGGTGGGTTCATGGCCCAGCGCGCGGCGCTGGCAACGCCATTCCTGGCCAATGCGGTGGTGGCCGCAATGGCCGGCGTGGTCGCCCTGACACTGCCTGAGGTTCAACGGGGCACGGACGGCCGGACCCGGCATCGCGTATACTGGCGCCTGATCGGCGGCGCTTTCGTGACGGTACGCCGTGACCCGGCCCTGGTGATGGTCATGCTTTCCTACGCGATCTTCGTCACCTGCACCCAGGTTGCGATCTGGCTGAACCAGATGTTTCTCAAGCACGTGGGCGTGGGAGTACAGTATGTCGGGCTGCTACTGGCCAGCCTCAGCCTGTTCAGCGGCTTGGTATCGTGGAACGCATACCGCTGGCAGCGGTGGTTGCAGCCCGCCACCCTGATTCGAGCCGCCCTCCTCCTGTATCCGCTCTCGTTCTCGGCGGCCGGGCTTTTCGCTGCACCGGCCGGCGTACTGGCTCTTTACCTGCAACCCCTCGCCAAAGGAGTGTTCTTCCCCACCTGCCGTGCAATGGTCAATGATCGCATCGGCGCCGACTCTCGCGCCACTGTGCTCTCGCTGCTGAGCGCGGCCGGCAACGTGACCTTCATTTTCTGCGGGCCGATCTTGGGCCGCCTCATGGACGCCGTGCCGTTGCCTCCGGCCTTGCTGATCGCGGCTGGGCTGGTTGTGGTGGCGGCGGGCGGCGTGGCCATACTGGGTCGTCGGATAGGCGGCCGGGCAAGCGAGCGTCAAGCGGGGGGCGAACGATGACGATGCGGGTCGCGTTCGTCAAGGATCCCGGGCGGGCGGTGCCGTGGTTGGCGATGGTCGCCCCGGGCGTATCCTCGGCCATCCGCGGTCGGACTATCTTGGTCAAGCCCAACGTGGTCAACGGAATTGGCTGGAACGACGGGGCAACGACCGATCCACAGACCGTCAAGGCCGTCATCGACTGGCTGCGTCAGGCGGGGGCGGCCAAGATCGTGATCGGCGAAGGCTCGCTGGTCGGCGCCGATACCATGACATCGTTCGCGGCGACGGGCTACCGGGGTCTGGCTGAGGATTGCGGGGTCGATTTGATAGACCTGAAGCGCTGCCCGAGTGTCCGGGTTCCGCTGCCGACGGCGGTCGGACCGTTCCGTTCCGTGCTCGTGGCCCGGCCCGTCCTAGAAGCCGGCGCGCTGGTAAACATTGCCGTTCTCAAGGCCCACTCGCAGGTGTGCCTGACCATGGCGGCAAAGAACCTCAAGGGTTGCCTGCCCGACGACGAGAAGAAGCGGTTCCATCGCGTTGGGGTTCACCACGGCCTAGTAGCGCTCAACATGGTCCTGAAACCCTGCCTGAATGTGATCGATGCTCGCCGGGCGGACCTGATATGGGAATTGGGCGGGCACCCAGTCGACCTCGACTTCATGGCTGCCGGCTGCAACGCCGTGGAGCTGGACGGGGTCGTGGCGCGGTTGGTGGGATATGAGCCCCGTCACGTGCCGTACCTCCGGTTGCTCGAGGAAGCGGGCCTGGGAAGCCTGCAGCCGTCCCTGGCGGGCGTGGAGTACCGCCTGCTGGAGAGCGCCGGGCCGGAATCATTGGCCGGCCTCGCTCGTCTGACAATGGGCCGGGTGGCCAATTACCACGAGGCCCGCATGAGCGAGCGCCTCCCGGGCTCCTGCATTCTGGGCGAGCGGCGATGCTCGGGGTGCACCGGCGCCATCATATGCGCGCTGGAGAAGCTGCGCGGCGAGGGTCTGAAGGCGCCCGGCGTCCTGTGCGTCGGTTATCAAAGCCGCGCCGTCCCGCCGACGGCCATCGGGGTGGGAGACTGTGCGGCGCGGGGGATGCCTCTCGACCGGATAGTACCCGGGTGCCCGCCCACAACCTACGAGATATACTCCTGGTTGAAGGGGCGGCTCGCTAGTCATGAATGAGGGGCGCGCGTGGCTGCCGGCGGGCGGGGGTTTTCCAGGACCGGAAGCGGTGATGGCCCGGCTCGAATCACTGGGGCGGCGCCGCCCGGGGACCCTGGACATGCGGATCGCCGGCCGGTCGCGAAACGGCCTCGCCATCCCAGTGGTCCGCGCCGGCGAGGGCAAGGCCAAGGTTCTGGTGGTGGGCTTCCCGCACCCCAACGAGCCGGTCGGGGGAGCCCTGGGGCTCTCCTGCATTGAACGAGTCGCGGCCGGGTGGGACGTCCGGCTGGATTTCGTGCCGGCCCTGGAACTAGACTCCGCCCTGCGCAATCACTGGTACGACCGCCCGCTCTCCCTGGAAGAGTACGTTCAGGGGTCATTTCTCGACGCCGGCGACGACCAGCTCGAGTTCTCCTACCCCGCGCGGGGAGATGCGGGATTCATCCGCTCGGAGGTGGCGACCCTGGCGGGGATCCTTGCTTCGGCAGAACCCGATGTGTACCTGCCGGCCCACAGTTCGCCCGGGCTGGGAGGCGTCTACTTCTATGTCTCCGACGGATTCGAGCCCCTGCTGCTGGAAGAAATGGGGTCCATCGTCCGGCGGCACGGACTGTACCTTGAGCATCAGCCGCACGCCCCCCAATTCGACGAGTTGTGCCCCGGTTTCTACCGGCTCATATCAACGCAGAACCTCCCGTTCCGCAACCTGCTCGCGGGCCGCGAAACCAGCTACCGCTTCTTCGCCCAGCGCTACAGCGGCAAGGTGCTGGTCTGTGAAGTACCCATGGCCGCGGGCCTGTTTCCACCGCAAGATCCGTGCCCTGTGCCGCCCGGGGAGGCCGCCGCTGCGTTCAACGCCGAAATGGACGAGGCCAGACAGCTGTTCTGGCGTTGTGGTGAAGTCCTCCTGAACGGGAAACCAGATCCGCTGCGCCGGTCGGTGCTCTTTTGGGGGCGGTGGTGGGGGTTTCCGACGGTACCGGCGCCGCGGGCCTGGACCTGGGGTCAAGCCGCGCGGCTGGAGCACGCCGTCTTCCTGCGGCTGACCCTGCTCGGCTGGCTGTTGCGCCTGGTAGCCGGGGCCGGCGGTGACGATGGCCGACTGGCCAGGATGATACCCGTGCGCATGGGCGCCCTCTGGGACATCCTCAGGTGGATCGGTGGCTTCCGCCTCCTGACGTGCGCCGAACAAGTGGCGCTGTATACCGATTGCCTCATTGCCGCGGCCAGGAACGCCGGGTAGAGCCTCCCCTGACACGCCGGTGACTGTCAGGTTGCGGTTCTGTCTTCTTTGCGCCCCCGGTCGTGGCGCGCCGATCGCCGTCCCGCCGCCAGTATCCATACTGACAGCAGCACCACGCCGGCGTGCCACAGCCCGGCAAACCAGTACAAAGCCCGCAGCGAGAACAGCGCCGGCAGGTAGCCGGCCACGGCCAGGGATGCCGCCCAGGCGGAGTAGGCGAGCATGAAGCGCGTGGCGAATACGCGCCCGCGCAGCCGGTCGGGCGTGCCCTGCTGTACAATTGTAGCGCCGGCGACGTTCATCGCCCCGTTCCCCAGGCCGCCCAAAAACAGCATCACCAGGGCAAAGGGCAGGCTGCGCGCGAAGCCGGTGAGCCCGACGCCGATGCCCTCGACGGCGACCAGCGCCAGCATGTAGGCCATCGCCCCCTTGTCCAGGCGGAAGAGCCCCGTCCCCAGCGCGCCAGCCATCATGCCCCCGCCCCAGGCGGTGAGCATGAAGCCGAAGCCGCGCTCATCGGTGAGCAGCACCTCGCGGGCGAAGTACACCTCGATGACGTTCACCATGCCGCACACGGCCAGGATGAAAAACAGCGAGACGCAGGCGACCAGCACGTCGGGGTGCCGGCGCAAGAAGGCCAGCCCCTCGCGGATGTCGGTGAACGCCGCGCGCGCGTCGAGGCGCGCCGCCGGCCGCTCCGCGCGCGGGACCGACGTGGCGCTGATGAGGGCGGCCGAGGCCAGGAAGGTGACGGAGTTGATGGCGATGGCCCACGTGCCGCCGAAGAGCGCCGTCGCCAGGCCGCCCAGGCTGGGCCCGAACACGAAGCCGAAGTTGTACGCCGTGGCGACAAGCGAGTTGGCGCCGTTCACGGCCTCAGGCTCAACGAGGTTGGGCACCGACGCCTGCAGCGCCGGGCGGAACAGGGTGCTGCCGATGCCGGCGATGAACACCAGCAGGTAGATGGCCCACAGCGGGCGGCAGAATATCACGCCGGCGATGCACGCCGCGCGCAAAAAGTCGGTGGCGATCATCGTGCGCCGCCGGTCGAAGCGGTCGACGAGCACGCCGGCGAACTGCCCCAGCACCAGGTACGCCGCCATCTGGCTGATGAGGAAGCCCGAGATCGCCGTCGCGCCGTAGCCCATGTCATAGAGCCTGGTGCACACCGCCACGTAGGTGAACCAGTCGCCCGTCTGGGCGATGAGCTGCCCGACCCATATCAGCACGAAGCGCCGGCTACGCAGGGCCTGCCACATGGGCCTCATCCCCTCCACGCCGCGTACTGGGCCCCGGCGGCGATGCACAGCACCTGGAGCGTCACTGCCTTATCTATCGGCGTCGCCGTGTATGGCACGTTGGCGGCGATCTGCTCGTGCTCGGAGGCCAGCCGCTGCAGGGCGCGCGACTTGACCGCCTCAAGGCCGGCGCGGGCCGGGCCCGCGGCGCGGCGCAGGCGGCCCTCCAGCACGCGCAGGAACATGCCGACCTGCAGCATCTCGGGCACGCGGTGCATGTAGCGGCGGTCGAGCATCTCGGCCACCGTCGCCGGCCGCGCGTAGTGCGCCTCGCGCTCGATGCAGTTGGCGCGCGCGCGCAGCGTCGCCTCCAGCCGGCGCATCGTCGCCGCGTGCGCCGCCAGGAAGGCGGGGGCGAGGTGGGCGGCGGCCTCGTCCACCAGGCCGCCGAAGAACGCGTAGTGCTCGCGCGCCCGAGCGATCTCCTCGCGCGCCAGGTCGCGGCGCGAGAACTCCGTCGGCGACACGTCGAAGCCGCCCGCGGGGATGAAATAGGGCATCTCGGTGACGAGGATGAACGAGCCGCACGCCTGGAGGGCGTATTCCTCGGCCGACATGCCCTCCGCCGCCAGGTCCGCCGGGTCGCCGCCATCCCCGTACGCGGCGAAGTAGTCGTAGACCATGGCGATCTCCGTCCAGTGATACACGCCGGGGGCGCAGGGGTGGGCGAGGGCGTGCTGCGGCTCGCCCAGGTGCAGCGGCAGCCCGGCCTGCGCCGGCAGCCGCCCCAGCACCGGGTACAGCAACGGCGCGTCCTCCATGAGCCAGAAGTGCGCGCCGCCGAGGTTCGAGTTGTGCAGGGCGCAGAAAAAGCGCGGCCGGACGCGGTCGATCAGCGCCGCCAGGGCCACGCTCTCCGGCACCGGGGCGTCGTGGACCAGGGTCTTGTAGCGCACGGGGAAGCTCCACTCCGGCTGCTCGGTGGCCGGCTGGCGGTAGTAGCTGAGGGCGTAGCCGAGCATCGAGTCCGGCCGCCGGAAGAAGCCGTGATTCAGGCGCGCCGCGTCGGGGTCCAGGCACTTGATGATGTACCACGTGTAGCCCAGCTCGCGCCGCAGGTCCGCGTCAGCCGCGAGGCGGGCGGCAAGCCAGTCCAGCGCCAGGGCGCCGGCCGCCTCGTTGGAGTGGGGGAAGCCTAAAAGCAGCGCCGCCCGGCCCCCATCACCACTGCCGCCGCCGTCACCAACACCGCCGCCGCCGTCACTGCCACCACCATCGCCGCCGATGCGCAGGACGTGGACCTCGTTGCCGGCGCGCGTGCGGCACAGGGTGGAAAGCCCCACCACCCCAGGCCACTCACGGGCCAGCGCCGCCGAGCTGGCCGCAAGCTGATCGACGTCGGGGTAGCGCTCGTACCGGGGCACTGCCGAGGGCACGCCCGGGGGAACGCCCGCGAGCAGCCCCGGCGGCGGCCTGAAGTCAAATGCAGGGCTCACCGGCAATCCCACCCCGGCCGCCTCACAGGGCGGCCAGAATCTTGGCGCACACCTTGCGGTAGATGTCGCAGTGGTCGAAGTCGGCGCGGTAGATGTCGCCGAACCGCGCCTCAAGGTGGCCGGCGCACAGCCCCCCGCACGGCCCCTCAAAGGCGCAGCCGTGGCAGTCGTCGATGTACATGCGCATGATGTAGTGCCGGTAAAGCTCGCTCCTCAGCAGCGACTCCAGGTCGTCGACGTGGCCGAGGCGGTGCTCGGACATGCGGCAGGCGTATATCTCCCCCGACGGCTCGATCTCCACCTGGTTGCCGCAGCCAGCGCACGAGTTCTTGAAGCCCAGCTGGTCCCAGAAGCTCATGTTGCGCGTGGCCAGGAGCTTGGCCACGGGGTTGTACCAGTAGCCGCGGATGCGCACCCCGTTCTCGTGGCCGTAGCGCCACAGCTCGAACAGCCGGTCGACTATCTGATCATTGGTGAGGGCGCGCTGGGCGGCCAGCTTCTCGTCGCACACGACGAGGAAGACCGATATCATGTCAGCATTGTATTTTCTGGCGTAGTCGACGATGGCCAGGTCGACGTGCTCGTAGTTCTGGCGGCCGAGCACGGTGTTCAGGCGCACCTCGACCCCGTGCCGGTGCATCGTGGCGATGGACGCGTCGATGACCTCGAACGTGCGGCCGCCCGTCTTGCGGCTGCGCGTGAGGTCGTTGGCCTCGCCGGGGACGTCGATGCTGGCGTTGACGACCATGCGCCGCTCGGCCATCTTCTGGGCCAGCTCGTCGGGCATGCGCGTGCAGTTGGTGGTCATGTGGTAGACGATCTCGGTCTGGTAGGGCTCGCCGTTCTGGAAGTGGTCGAGGATGAACGCCAGCGTCTTGGGGTTCAGCAGCGGTTCCTTGCCGATGAACTTGACCAGCAGCCGGTTGCGGCCGTTGACGCGCGAGAGGTCGATGAGCCGCGTCATTATGTGTTCGGCCTGCTCGACGGTCATCAGGCGGTCGCCGCGCGCCGCCATGTCGCGGCGGGACTTGGACCGGCGGTCGGCGTTGTCGGCGAAACAGTAGGCGCAATTGAAGTCACAGATGTCCGAAACGCTGAACTCCGCCTCGCACAGGTAGTAGCCGGCGGGAACCAGCTCGGCGCGCCGCGCAAGCCACGCCTGGACGACCTCGCGCTCGTCATGCCCCGCGTCGACGAGGTAGCTGAGGCGCTTGAGCTCCTCAAGGCGGGTGGGGGCGCTGGCGCCGTAGCGGGGCAGTACGTCCGCCGGATCGCGCGGCGCCACGAATTCGCCCAGGAACGCCTCAGTAGCCCGGTCGACCAGGCGCAGGTTGCCGAACAGGGAATGGTAGGCCGCGATGCCCCGGCGGTTGGGGACCAGCTGCAGGTACGGCGACCGCATGAGCTGGCCGTTCTGGACTGGCTGGCCGTTCTGGACGGGCTTGCCGTTCTGGACTGACTTGCCGTTCTGGACGGGCTTGCCGTTCAGATGCGCTTCCCCCCTTGCGGCGTCGGCGCGGCGTCGGCGCGGCCCCGGCGCAGCCGCATCGCCGCGCGGCGCCAGGTCGAGGTTGACTATGGTGTTCGGTCGTCTAGAGGCGTTGATTCGACGGGCCAGTTCCAGTTACCTCCTGGTATAGCGGTTCCCCCCAATCCCAAGCGCCGGCGCCGGGGGCCAGCTCAACTTCCTGTCTTGTGCACAAGAGGGGCACAGCGCGCCGGGCGCGAATACAGACCGCCGGATGGTAGCTCATATTAGCAGCAGGTGGAGCGAGCGGGCCCGCGAGTGGCGCGCCGTGGCGCCGCGGGGCACCTTGAATCGACCCGCGAGGGGGAGGGAGCCGGTGCAAGACACCAAGGGTGCCGGGACGCCGGGGGTCAGCGACCCGGAGGCGGTCCTGGCGGAGACGTTCGAGCGCCTGGAGCGGTACTGCAACCCGGCCCTGGCGCAATTGCAGCGCTTCATGGGGCTGGACGCCGTAGAGTGGACGGCAAGCGGGGCGATCGTGACCGACGTGGGCGGGCGGCGGTTCATCGACTGCTCGGGCGGGTACGGGGTGTTCGTGCAGGGCCACCGCCACCCCAGGGTGGTGGCCGCGGCCATTGAGCAATTGCAGCGCATGCCCCTGTCCTCGCGCGTGCTGCTGTCCAAGCCCGCCGCTGACCTGGCGGCGCTTTTGGCGGAGGTCACGCCCGGCGACCTGCAGTACAGCTTCTTCTGCAACAGCGGCGCCGAGGCGATCGAGGGCGCGCTGAAGTTCGCGCGCATCGCCACGGGCAAGAAGCGGTTCATCTGCGCCGAGGGCGCCTTCCACGGCAAGACGATGGGCGCGCTGGCGGCGAGCGGCCGCCCCCCGTACAAGCGGCCGTTCGAGCCGCTCGTGCCGGGCTTCACCCACGTGCCCTTCGGCGACGCGGCGGCGGTGGCGGCGGCCATGGACGGAGACGTGGCGGCGGTGGTGCTTGAGCCGATCATGGGCGAGGGCGGGGTGATCGTGCCCCCCGACGACTACCTGCCGCGGGTGCGCCGGCTGTGCGACGAGGCGGGGTCGCTTTTGGTGCTGGACGAGGTGCAGACCGGGCTCGGCCGCACCGGCCGCATGTTCGCGTGCGAGCACTGGGGCGTGGTGCCCGACCTGATGTGCCTGGCCAAGGCGCTGGGCGGCGGGGTGATGCCCATCGGCGCCATCGTCGGCCGCCCGGCGGCGTGGGAGTTCTTCCGCTCGTCGCCGCTCCTGCACACCTCGACTTTCGGTGGCAACCCGCTGGCCTGCGCCACGGGCGTGGCCGCGGTGCAGGTGGTGCGCGACGAGCGCCTGGCGGAGCAGGCGGCCGAGAAGGGCGCCTACTGCCTTGAACGCATGCGCGCCATGCAGCGCCGCCACCCCGAGGTGATCGCTGAGGTGCGCGGCAAGGGCCTGCTCATCGGCATCGAGGCGACCAAGGAGGGCGTCGGCGGGATGGTCATGGCCGAGCTTCTGGCCCGCGACGTGCTGGTCGTCTACACGCTCAACAACCAGAAGGTGCTGCGCTGGGAGCCGCCGGCGATGATCGAGCGGCCGCTCCTGGATCAGGCGCTGGGCGCGCTGGATGAGGCAGTGGAGGCGGCGGCGGCCGTCGTCGAAGACCTATAGGGGGTGACGGGTGATGCCGCACGTCGAGGTGACGGAGACGGTTGTGGCGCCGCGCGCGCGCGTGTATGAGGTGTGCTGCGACATGGAGTCGTTCCCGCGCTTCATGCCCGACGTGAAGGGCGTCAAGACCCTGGAGCGCGGCCCCGGCTTCACGGTTACGGAGTGGGACACGCGCGTGAAGGGGCGGCCCTTCAAGTGGACGGAACGGGACACCTTTGACGCCGTCAACCACCACATCGACTTCAAGCTTGTGAAGGGCGACATCAAGCGCTTCGACGGCTTCTGGCAGCTTGACGAGGTCGCGGGCGGCACGAAGGTGACACTGGTCCTGGAGTTCGACTTCGGCGTGCCGATGCTGGCCGCGCTGCTCGACCCGGTAGCCAGGCTGCTGATCAAGGGCAACTTCCAGAAGATGCTGAGCGGGCTCAAGGAGCAGCTGGAGAGCCAGTCCGGGGGGCAGGGGAAGTAGCGGCGGTAGCGGCAGCAGCGGTAGCGGCGGCGGCGGCGCGCCGCCGGGCGCGCGAGTCCAGCGCGGCTGGGCGCGCCAGCCGAGGCAGCATGATGCAATAGCGGGAAGACGCGGGCATGCCGGGACATACTACCTGGGGGTGGTTCCCGGCATGCTTTTGCGCGTCCTGTGCGTCGTGCGGCCCGCGGACGGCGGCATGTGGCGGCACGTCCAGTCGGTGTGCGGCGGGCTCGACCCCGCCCGCTTCGACGTGCGCATCGCCGCGCCCGCCGCCGGTCGGCGCGCCGGCAGTCCCGCCGGCAGTCCCGCCGCTGGCGCCGACCCGCTTCCCGTCTCCTGGACCGTGCCCATACCCGACCGCCTCGACCCCGTCGCCCTGGCGCGCTCCGCAGCCGCCCTGCGCCTGCTGATCGGGCGGTTTGGCCCGGACATCGTGCACGCCCACGGCTTCAAGGCCGGGGTGGCTGCCCGGCTCGCGGCGGCGGGAACGGGCCGCCCGGTGGTGTACACCGTTCACGGGTGGCCCGGGCCGGCGGCCGGGGCGGCGGCGGGGCGGGCGGGCCGGGGCTTCGCCTTGCGCTGCGGGGAACGCGCGTTCGCCCCGCTGACCAGCCGCTACATCGCCGTGTCGCGGCGCCTCGCCGCGTACCTGACCGGCGAGCTGGGGCTGCCGCCGTCGCGCGTGCGCGTCATATACAATGGCGTGGACACGGGACGCTTCGCCCCAGGCGGGGCGGGCGGCGGGCCGGGCGACGGGCCGCGGCGGGCGCTGGGGATCCCCGCGGCGGCGCTGTGCGTGGGCATGGCGGGACGCCTGGCGGCCGAGAAGGGCGTGGCGGACTTTCTGGCCATGGCCGCCCGCCTGGCTCCCGCTTGGCCGGCGGCGCGCTTCCTTGTGGCCGGCGACGGCCCGCTGGCGGGCGCCCTGCGCGATCGGGCGGCGCGCCTGGGCCTGGGCGGTCGCGTCATGCTATTGGGGCATTGTTCTGACATGCCCGCGTTCCTGGCGTCCCTGGACGTGTTCGTCCTGCCGTCGCGCAGCGAGGGCATGGGGCTGGCCGTGCTGGAGGCGATGGCGGCGGGCCGCGCGGTCGTGGCGACCGACGTCGGCGGGGTCGCTGAAGCGGTCAGCACCGGCCGCGATGGGGTCCTTGTGCCCCCCGGCGACGATGGCGCGCTGGCCAGGGCGGTGGCGGGGCTTCTGGCCAACCCGGGCCAGCGCCGGCGGCTGGGTCGCGCAGCGCGCCGCACCGTCGAGGGGCGCTTCGGTCTGGCGCGCGCCGTGGCCGCCACGGCGGCCCTGTTTGAGGAGGTGCGGCAGGAGCAGCACGCGCGGCGGGGAACGGGCTGCGTCCCCGGCGTCGAGTGAGCGGGGAACGAGGGCGGCGGCGCTCGCGGGCGGCGGCCTCGGCGGCCCTGGCCGCGGCCCTGGCGGTGGCCGTGGTGGGGTTCACGGTGGGGGCGGTGGCGGTGGGGGCAGTGGCGGTGGGGGCGGTGGCGCGGACCGCGGCGGCGCCCGCGCCTGAGGGCCCTCCCGCCCGGTCGCCAACGCGGCACGCCGTGCTGCTGCTCGTCGGCGGGCTGCCGTGGGCGGCCCTGCGCGACGCCAGCCTGCCGGGCCTGCAATTGTGGGTTTCACGGGGCGCCGTGGCGGCGATGAACACGCAGGGTGCGGGGCGCGACCTGGCCGACGCCTACCTGACCATCGGCGCGGGCAGCCGGGCGACGGCCACGGGGTGGGCCGGGGAGGCGTACGAGGCCGGCGAGCGGCTGCCGGAGGGCGTCGCGGCCGACCTCTACGGGCGCAACACCGGCAGGCCCGCCGCACTCGCAGCACCCGCCGCACCCATCGTGACGGGTGCGGCCGGGCTCAGCACGGCCGTCCACCTGGGACTCGCCGCGCTTCAGGCGCGGGCGGCGGCTGAGAACCACCTCGTGGTACCGGGGGCGCTGGGCGAGGAGCTGCGGCGGGCGGGGCTGGGCGTGGCCGTGCTCGGCAACTCGGACGCCGTGGGCAAGGCACGGCGCTTCGCGGCGCTGGTGGCCATGGACGCGCGGGGCCTTGTTCCTGAAGCGTTCATCGGGCACGACGCGACCCGCGCCGAACCCGCGGCCGCCGGCGGCCTCCTTACTGACTGGGATGCCCTGCAACGGGCCTTCAGCCAGGCCTGGACGAACGCCGGCTTCATCGTCATCGACGAGGGAGACATCGGCCGCATCACCGCCGCGCTGCCGGTCCTGGCCCCGGCCGCGGCCGGCGCGCTCACGCGCCAGGCGCTGCAAGACCTGGACGGCTTTCTGGCCTTCCTGGCGCGGTCCCTGGACACGCGCCGCGACCTGTTCATCCTGGCATCGGTGGTGCCGGCGGAGGGGGACGCGGCGCACGGCGAAGGCCTGGCGCCCCTCGTGGTCGCCGGGCCCGGCGTGCCGGGGGGCGGGGTCCTGAGCTCGCCCACCGTCAGGCGCCGCGCCCTGGCCGCAAACATAGACCTGGCCCCGACCGTGCTCCGCCACTTCGGCCTCCAGGCGCCGCCGTGGATGTACGGGGCGCCCGTGCACGGGACCGCGGCCATTGACGGCGCGGCCGGCGATGCGGCCAGCAATGCCGTCGGCGAGGCCGACCGCCTGCGCCTGGGCGCCCGGGCGGCCCAGGTACAGCGGGCGCCGCTGATCCGGGGCTACATCACGGCCGAGGTCGTCGTGTTGCTGGCCGCGGCGTGGCTGATCCTGGCCCCGAAGCCCCCCGCGCGCGCGCCGGGCGCCGCCAGTGCCGCCTTCCTGGCCCTGGCCGCAGTGCCGCTGGCGTTGCTGCTCGCGCCCGTGTCTGGCGCGACCGCGCCATTGCCTGCCGCCGGCGTCATTGCAGCCCTGACCGCCGTCCTGGCGGCCGCCGGGCGCCTTGCCGGCGGGCCGCTGGCGCGCCGCCTGCTCCGCGAGCGGGCGGTGCCGCCGTTTGCCCCGTTCCTGGCCGTCGCCCTGGCCACGCTGGCGGCGGTGGCGGGCGACGCCCTCGCTGGCGGCGAGCTTGCCGCCACGTCTGCACTCGGCTACTCCCTGATCAGCGGCGCTCGCTACTACGGCGTGGGGAACGAGTACGCCGGGGTGCTGGCGGGGGCGGGGGTCTTCGCCGCCGCCGCCCTGGCCGAACTGGCGCGGCCGGGCCCCGCCCTCATTGTCACAACCCTGGCCGTGGGCCTGCCGGTGACGGCGCTTCTGGCGTCGCCGGCCGTGGGCGCGAACGTCGGCGGCGCCATGGCCGCCGCCGTCGGCTTCGGCTACCTCCTGTGGCGCGCATCGGGCCGCCGCCTCGGGCTGAAGGGGCTTTTCGCCCTGCTGGGCGCGGCCGCGGCCGCGTTCCTGGCCATGGCCGGCGCCGACCTCCTGCGCCACCAGGCGCCGTCGCACCTGGCGCGCACCCTGGTCCAGGTCCAAAAGGCCGGCATCGGCGTCGCCGTGGACGTTATCGCGCGCAAGGTGGCGCTGAACATCAAGCTGGTGCGCTACACCATCTGGAGCCGCGTGCTCCTGGTGACGCTGGGCACCTTCGCCGTGGTCCTGTACCGGCCGGTCGGCCTCCTGCGTCAGGCCCTCGGCCGCTACCCCCGGCTGCGGGTGGGGTTGGAGGGCGTCGTGGCGGCCAGCGTGGCGGCGCTGGCCTTCAATGACTCGGGCGTCGTCGCCGCGGCCACCGCCCTCATCTTCGCCTCGGCGCCGCTGGCCGCCGTGCTGCTTGCCAATCGCACCCCGGGGACGCGCATTGCCGGGCCACGGGGCGGCCCGGCCCCGTAGGGACGGGAATGGACGGGCAACGTCGAGCCCAGCGCCGCCGCGGGCGCAACTTCGCTCTAAGATGTTCTTGACAGCGGCGCCAAATGCGCCTACAATTTTATTGTCCGATGATTCCCTGCTGAATTGGAGGGGATAGGCCTCAGGGAAGGGGGTCGATAATGGAGATGGACGCCTTGGGCCGGCTTGTACTGGCTGAGGCTTTCGGGTGCGACCGGCACGTCCTGGACGATGTCCCCCAGGTACAGGCGATCATGGTGGGGGCGGCCGAGGCGGCGGGGGCCGAGGTCCTGGAGGTTTCCTTCCACCGCTTCAAGCCCCAGGGCGTGAGCGGAGTGGTCGTGATCTCGGAGTCACACTTGGCGGTCCATACCTGGCCCGAGCTCGGGTACGCCGCGATCGACGTGTTCACTTGCGGCGACAAGGTCGACCCCTGGACGGCGTGCCGGCACATCCTCGACCGGTTCAGGGCGACGAGCGTCTCCGCCAACGAAGTCAAGCGGGGGATCCTGGAGGCGAGCCGCCGGGCGGCGGCCGTTTGAGCGGTACCGTTTCTGGGTTTCACCCTCACGATATTATTTGCGGGCGAGCTAGCCGGGGGCCTTACCCGCCTCCGCCGCGGGCGGCGGGCGGTAAGGCCCATTCTGCGGGCCGGCGGCCGTTGCCGGGCCGGAAGGGGGCGGCGACGTGGAGCGGACGTTCGTCATGGTAAAGCCCGATGGCGTGCAGCGCGGCCTGGTGGGCGAGATCCTGCGGCGGCTGGAGGGCCGCGGCCTGCGCCTCGTCGGCCTGAGGCTCCTGCGCGTGAGCCCCGAGCTGGCGGCGTGGCACTACGCCGAGCACCGTGGCAAGCCGTTCTACGATGGCCTGATCGACTTCATCACCTCGGGGCCGGCCGTGGCCAGCGTCTGGGAGGGCCACGCGGCCATCGAGGTCGTGCGCACGATGATCGGCGCCACTGACCCGCGCAAGTCGCCGCCGGGCACGATCCGCGGCGACTTCGGCATCGACATGAGCCGCAACGTGATCCACGGCGCGGCGAACCTTGACGACGCCGCGCGCGAGATCGCCCTGTACTTCGCGCCCGCCGAGCTTCTTGACTACCGCCGCGTCATCGAGGACTGGGTCTACGAGGGGCCGTGAACCGTCCCGGCGCGGCGACGGGCCCGCTCGCGGGGACCCGCGGCGGCCGGGTGAATGGGGGGAGGCAGCGTGGGCGGCGACGCCGTCACCTACGTGGGCACGGCCGGTTTCAAGTACGAGGACTGGCGCGGTCCGTTCTACCCCGAGGTGCTCCCTGACCGCGACATGCTCCGCCACTACGCGACGCGCTTCGGCGCCGTGGAGCTGGACTTCACCTACTACCAGATGCCGGCCTGGCGCACCATCCAGGGCATCACCCAGAAGACGCCCGCTGACTTCGTGGTCTGCGTCAAGGCCAATCGCACCATGACCCACGAGCCCGCCGCCGACCCGGCCGAGCTTTCCCGGACGTGCCAACTCTTCGCCGGGGCGCTCGAGCCGCTCACGGCCGCCGGCAAGCTGGGCTGCATCCTGCTGCAGTTCCCGTGGGGGTTCAAGCCCGCCCCGGAGGGCGTCGAGGCCATAAAGCGGCTGCGCGAGGCGCTTTCCGGCCTGCCGGCGGTCGTCGAGTTCCGCAACTCCGACTGGATCAGCGACGAGACCTTTGCGCTGCTGCGCGAGCTTGCTCTGGGCTTCTGCTGCGTGGACGAGCCGCGGCTGCGCGGGCTGATGCCGCCGCTGGCCGTGGCGACGGCTGATGTCGGCTACGTGCGCTTCCACGGCCGCAACGCCGCCAAGTGGTGGCGCCACGACGAGGCCTGGGAGCGCTACGCCTACCTCTACACCGACGCCGAGCTGAGAGAGTGGGTGCCGCGCGTCAAGAAGGTCGCCAGCGCAGCCACCCGCACCTTCGTCATGTTCAACAACCACCACGCCGGCTTCGCCCCGCGCAACGCGGACATGATGCGCGAGCTCCTGGCGACCCCCGGCGCGCCCAGCGCAACGACCCCCGGCGCGCCCCCCGCCACGCCCGCGGCGCCCGCCAACTCGCCCCCCGCCGACCTGTTCGGGCGCGACCCCGCATAGGATAACCTGCGGGGTGGTGCAGCCGTGCGTGGGACGCTGACGTTCCTGGCCGGGACGGCGCTGGCCGCCGTGGTCGCGGCCGCGCTCCTGGTGGTCGGCCTCGGGCTGCGCGAGGCCCAGGCGGGGAGCGCCGCGCGGGCCTGGGAGCTCGTGCTGGGGCGGCAGCTGCCGTCGTTTCTGGTCTACGCCGTCGTGACCGCCGCCGTCGGCTGCGCGGCGCAGCGCCTGCTGTGCTGGGCGTGGCCGCGCCTTCCCGCCGCGCTGACCGGCGCGCTCGTCGGCGTTCTGGTGCCATTTGCGTACCTTTGCAGCATTGTGGCGTTCAAGAACCCCACCGGCCGGGCCTTCCTGGAATCGCTGGACTACGCCCGGTTCGACGTCCTGTGGCTGTGCCTGCCGTTCGGGGTCGCGGTCGCCGCGGCGGCGGGCGTCTTCTGCCGCTCACGGCGCTAGCGGTGCCCAATAGGCGGGCGCCCGAATGGCGACTCCCCACGCGTGGTTAAACTGGGGGCGACGGCCCCCGCATTTTATGTGGAGGAAACCGTCGCCAGAAGTGGAATACCTCAATGATGCCGCGGGGCGTGCCGCGCGGGCGCCGCGGCGGCAGCAGCGCCATACCCACGCAAAGAAGGGTCGCCATGCTCATCCTGCTGACAAATGACGACGGCGTCTACGCCGAAGGCCTGCGCGCGCTGGCGCGCGAGTTCTCCCGAATTCGCGGCGCCACGGTTCACGTGATCGCGCCCGAGCGCGAGTGCAGCGCCGGCGGCCACGCGGTCACGCTCAACCGTCCCCTGCACATCGCCGAGGTCGCCCTGGGCGACGGCCTGCCCCGCGCCACGTCCGTCACCGGCACCCCCGCCGACTGCGTCAAGCTCGCGGTCAAGGCGCTCCTGGACCGCCCGCCGGACCTCATCGTCTCTGGCGTGAACCGCGGCCCGAACCTGTCCACCGACGTGTTCTACTCCGGCACGGTGTCGGCGGCGGTCGAGGGCGCGATCCACGGCATCCCGTCGCTGGCCGTCTCGCTGACCGCCTACGAGGGGGTCGGCTTCGACGTCGCCGCACGCATCACCCGGCTGGTGGCTGGCGAGGCGCTCTCGCGCGGCCTGCCGCCGCACACGCTCCTGAACATCAACGTCCCGCCGCTGGACATCGACGACATCTGCGGCGTGGCCGTGACGCGCCTGGGCGTCGCCCGCTACCGCGACGTGTTCGACCGCCGGACGGACCCCCGCGGCCGCACGTACTTCTGGCTCACGGGGGAGTTCCTGGACGGCGAGTGGCCTGATGATACTGACGTTGCCGCCGTGCGCCGGAACGAGGTTTCGGTGACGCCGATCCAGCTTGACCTCACCGACCACGGCGCGCTGGAGGCCGTGCGCTCGTGGGGGCTGGCGCTGCCCGGCGGCGGCCCGAGGGGGCAGGGGGTGAGCGGTGATGAGCCTGGCGGTCATCTATGACGGGCGCTACCTCGACCACGACACCGGCGACCACCCGGAACGCCCGGCGCGCCTGACGGCGGCCGTCGACGCCCTCAAGCGCGCCGGCGCGTGGGACAGGCTCCTCCCGGTCGCGGCGCGGCCGGCGACATCTGCCGAGGTCGAGCTGGTGCACGAACCGGGGTACGTGCGGGCCATCAGCCGCTTCTGCGCCAGCGGCGGCGGCTACCTGACGGTCGACACGCCGCTGTGCGCCAGAAGCTACGAGGTGGCCGTGCTCGCCGCGGGCGGGGCGGTGGCGGCCGTCGAGGCCGTCACCGGCGGCAGGGCGGACGCGGCACTGGCCCTGGTGCGGCCTCCGGGCCACCACGCCGAGGCGTCAAGCGGCACGGGGTTCTGCGTGTTCAACAACGTCGCCATCGCCGCCCGCGCCGCGCAGGCGCGCGGCTTCAAGCGCGTGCTCATCGTGGACTGGGACCTGCACCACGGCAACGGCACCGAGCACGCCTTCTACGCCGACCCGTCGGTCCTGTACTTCTCCGTGCACCAGAGCCCGGCGTACCCGGGGACGGGGTGGGTGGAGGACGTGGGGCAGGGGGCGGGCGTGGGGTTCACCATCAACGTGCCCGTGCCCGCGTCAAGCGGCGATGACGCGTTCCTGGCCGCCGTGCGGCGCATCCTCATCCCCGCGGCGCGAGTATTCCGCCCGGACCTCGTGCTCATCTCCGCCGGCCAGGACGGCCACTGGGCCGACACCATCGGCGGGCTCAACCTCACCTGCGCCGGGTACGGGCGCCTGGCCGCGGCCGTGGCGGCCATCGCGCGCTCGTGCTGCAACGGTCGCATGGTCGCCTGCCTTGAGGGCGGCTACCACCTCGGCGCCGCGTCAGCCGCGCTGGTGGCCATCGCCAACGAGCTCGGCGGCCTGGGCCTGCAGCTTTCAGACCCGTACCCGCTGCCGCCGGGCGGCGGGGGGTACCCGCACTGGGAGCGGGCCATCGAGGCCGCCGCCCTGGTGCAGCACCGCTTCTGGCCCGGCGTGAGCTAGCCCGCCCAGCCCGGCGCGAGCCGGCCTTCGTCCAGCCGCCAGATCCGCCCTGGGCCGGTGCCCCAGCCCCCGTCAATCGGCCTGCTTCAGGACGGCCGCCGGCTCGTCGCGGCCGAGCTTGTACAGCGGGTAAGCCATGCCCAGGAGCGCGCACAGCCCGCCCAGGACGGCCGCCACCGCCAGCGCGGCGGCAACGACGATGCCGGGCGCCCGCGCGCCGGGGGTCAGGACGAGCGTCGCCAGGGCGGCCAGGGGCGCGGCGATCCCCACCGCCAGGGCCAGCACCAGCACATTCTCCAGCACCAACTGCCACGCCAGGGCGCGCAGGTCGGCGCCGACCGCTCGCCGCGTCGCCAGCTCAGCGCGCCGGCCGTCGACATTGAGCATCGTCGTGCCCACAAAGCCTACGGCCGCCAGGGCCAAAAGCAGTGCGGCGAGCGGCCCCAGCCCCGTGAGCACGGTCAGCGCCCCGCGCCACTCATCCTGGCACGCCGCGGCCACCGAGAAGCACTCCAGGGTGGAGCCGGACTGCGGGTGCGCGGCCCGCCACCACGCGGTTATCGCCGCCCCGGTCGCGTCGACCTGCCCCGGCTCGGCCTGCACCCACAGGCCGTTCGTGAGGTGGGCGATGTCCGGCCACGCCTCAAGCGGCAGGAGCATCGCCTCGTCGACGCGGCTGAACTCGGTGACCAACGGGGGGATGACGAAGAGGGGCGGCGCGACGAGCCCGTCCAGGACGCCGACGATGTTCGCCTCAAGCTCCAGGTGCGGCAGGGCGACGGTCGGCGACTGGCCCGGAGCGAGTTCGAGCCGGCGCAGGAGCTTTTCGGTGATCCACGCCGTCATGCGCCCGCTGGTGGCCTCAAGGCGCGCCTGCGCCCGCTCGCCCGCGGACCTCGCCGCCGCGGGGCGCAGGCCGGTCAGGGCGAGGTAGTCGTCGTTGACCAGGATGACCTTGACCCCGTAGTCGCCGCCGACATCCCCGGCGGTCTGGTAAAACACGGCGACGCGCTTCACGCCGGGCAGGGCCCGGATGGCCTCCAGGTCAGCCATGACCACGCCCCTGTCAGTGATGTCTGGGGGCGCCTCCTCGCGCTCGCGGTCAGCCGCCAGGTACAGCCCCAGCGTATCCCGCCCAAGCGTGGTCAGCGGCAGGCGCAGCACGAACCACGCCTGCAGCACGTAGCACGCGGCGATGATGCACATCGTGAACGCCAGCACGAACTGCAGCACGAAGAGCGCGGTGCGCAGGGGTCGTCGCCGCAGCATCCGCCACGCCATAGAAAGGGTCACCAAGACTGACCACCTCACAGCCGTTACAGCGGTCGCACCCGGTACTGCCATTGCGGCCGTCAGTGCCGTTACAGCCGCTCGCGCAGAAGAAGCCCCGGTTCGCGGGCGACGAGGCGCCGCACCAGCGGGACCATCGCCGCGGCCGCCGCGCCGCAGACGACGGCGACGGTGAGCAGCACCGACGCGGCGGCGGGCACGGGCGGCAGCGCCAGCCACCGCCCACCGATGAACGCAGCCACGCCGCAGCCGGCGATAGACCCGCACGCGGCCAGGCCGGCGGCGTCGACGAGGGTGATGGCCCAGATCGCCCCGGCCGGGGCGCCCACGGCGCGGCGGATGGCTAACCCCCGCGCCTGCCGCAGCAAGATGAGGGCGAAGAGGTTGCTCAGGTTGGCCAGGGCTACAGCCAGGACGGCGAGGCTGACGGCGGCAAACGCCGCCGCGACCATCCTGATCTCGAACAGCCTCTCGCGGAGCCGATCCGCCTCCGTCTCCGGCACCACCGTCGCGCGCGCGGCCGGGTACGCGGCGTCGAGCAGCCGCGCCGCCTCATCCATGGCGCCCCGCAGCCGCCCCGGCTCGGCCGTCACCAGCCCGAGCTCGGCGAGGCCGCCCTGGTCGGGTAGGGCGGAGAGGGGGTAGTACATGGCCGGGCCGGGGTCGCGCCAGACGGTGCTCTGTATCACGGCGGCCACCGGCACGATGCGGTCGGGGAAGGCCTGAACGGCCGCGGGCGCGCCGCCACACGCCGCCGCCAGCTTGTCGTTTATGGCGCAGGCGCCGGCGCCCGTCGCTGCCTCCAGCGCCCGGCGGTCAGCGGGCGCGCAGAAGGGGTAGACCCCGTCGACGATGACCATGCGCACCCTGAGCCTCTGGCCGCCGGCCACGACGCCCTTGCCGTCGAGGGCGCCGAAGACGCCCACGACCCCCGGCAGGCCGGCGACCTGCTCGAACAGGTCGCGGGTGAACTCAGGGGGCGTGGGCTGCTGCGCTTCGCCAACCGCACCGCCGCCCACGCCGCCCGTCTCCGGGCCACTGATCTGCAGCCCGGTGACCCTGACGTAGCCGATGGCGCCCTGAAGGTCGCGCGGGACGGCCCGCGCCACGGCGGCCCGCTGCTGGCGCACCGTCTCCGCCGAGACCTGCATGGCGCCGGCCGCGACGGCAAAGCCCAGGAGAATGATCAGGCTCACCGCCGGCGCCCTGAGCCAGCGGCGCCACGCCGCGCGGGCACAGTCACGGGCCAAGTCACTCAGCATGGCAGCCCACCCTCGACCCGATCCTCGCGCGGCTCGGCGTGGCCCTCACGTGGCTCGACCCGGCCGTCGCGCAGCCGGATGACCCGCCCCGCACGCGCGGCGAGCTCGGGGTTGTGCGTGACCACAACCAGGATGGCGCCGGGGATGAGGGCGTGCGAGGCAAAAAGCAGGTCGGCGACCTGCGCGGCGGAGGCGGCGTCGAGGTTCCCCGTCGGCTCGTCGGCCAGGATGACGCGCGGCTGGCCGGCCATCGCCCGCGCGATGGCCACACGCTGCTGCTCACCGCCGGAGAGGTTGCCCGGGCGGTCGCTCAGCCGGTCGTCAAGCCCCACCGCGGCCAGGGCGGCGACGGCGCGGCGGCGCCTCTCGGCGCCGGCCATGCCCCGGTACAGCAGCGGCAGCTCGACGTTCTCGACGGCGCTCAGCTCCTGGATCAGGTGGAAGCGCTGGAACACGAAGCCCAGCACCTCGCGGCGCAATCGCGCCAGGTGCCGGTCGCCAAGTCCCAGGGTATCCACGCCGTCCAGGCGGTAAGTGCCCGCCGTGGGGCGTTCCAGGCAGCCGATGATATGCAAGAGCGTACTCTTGCCGCACCCCGACGGCCCGACCACGGCCACGCGCTCGCCGTCAGCGAGGCCCAGGGATACGTCGTCCAGCGCCCGCATGGTCTCCCTGCCGGACTGATACGCCTTGGTCACGCCGCAAAGCTCAATGGGCGTATGTCCTCGCCTCCCTGGCAGCCCCAGTATTGGTCGCCAGGGATATCATAACATGCGCCTCCGGCGCTGGCAACGCCGGTTAACCCCGACGCCCGTCCCCCCAGATGATTTTACTCGCGTTAACCCGCCCGCCCCGGCGGCGTGACGCGGCTGAGCAGGTGGGACACGCGCTGGTCCGGCGCCGCCACGAGCCCCTCAAGCACGGCCTGGAAGTTTCTGGCTATGCCTGCCACCGTCTCACGGTCGAAGTAGCACGTGTAGTAGAAGAAGTTGATGTCCAGGCAATCCTCCCGGCCACGTCACCGGGTGCAGTCCGGGCGCGGGCCGCAAACAGTTCGTGGACGCACTTGTCAGGTGGCCAATCAGCCTTGGCCTCACCCGTCATTGCCCAATTCACCCCGCATAGAACCGATCTCACTGGCATTCTCTTCTATTCGAGGGAGAGATTTCCTGCTGCCGGTGACGGCTCTTAGCGGGGAAAATTCTCGTCACGCTGCTACATGCCATGACAATGCCGGGGGCAGGGGAAAAGACGGCGACAAGGAGGGAGAAAGAAGGAAAGTGGACCCCCGCCGCGGGGCCCACCCTCAAGGGCAAGTGCTATCGTATCATGGATCCGCGGGCCCGGCGGGAATCGTCAAGGGGCGCGCGCGTTGTCCACCGCAGCCGGTAGGCGCTGGAGCCCGGGCACGGGCGAGAAGGCCACCCACGCCAGGGCGAGCAACGTGCCCAGGGCGCCGATCAGCAGGGTCGTCCGCAGCCCGACGACGTCGCCCAGGAGGCCGCCAAGAAGAGAACCGATCGGCATCGTGCCCCAGATGAAGAAGCGGTAGCTGGCGTTCATGCGGCCCAGGAGCCTGTTGGGCGTGATCGCCTGGCGCAGGGTCACGGTGTGGACGTTCATCAGGGCCCCGCCGATGCCGATGCCGAAGAACCCCGCGATCAGGGCCAACGTCGAGGGCAGGCCGGGCCCGGCGGCGACGGGCAACAAGAACGATGCGCCGCCCGTGAGCGCCATGGCCACGACGATCGTGCGGCCGATGCCGATCCGCTCGGCGAGCTGGCTGGCCCCCACCGAGCCGATCAGGGCACCAACGCTGCCGGTGGCGATGATCAGGCCGAGCATGCCCGCCCGCATCGCCAGGTCCCGCGTCGCGTACAGCACGATGACGGTCATTATGACCTGGCTGAACATGTTCGCGGTGGCGTTGGCCCAGCTGAGCGCGCGCAGGTACGGGCTGCCGAGCACGACCCGGAATCCCTCGCGCATCTGCAGCCACAGGCCGAGCTCGCGCTCCGCCGGCGCCGGCGCCGGCTCCGGCTTGCGGATGAGTCCCAGGGTCAGCGCTGAAACGAGGAACGAGAACGTGTTAGAAACGAGGGCCAGCGGGGCGCCGATGAGGTCCACCAGGATGCCGCCCAGGCCCGGCCCGCCGATCTCGGCGGCCGACCAGCTGGCGACGATCTTGCTGTTGCCCTCGACAAGGTCCTTGATTCCCACCAACGAGGGGAGGAAGGACTGGTAGGCGAGCTCGAAGACGACCTGGAACACGCCGACCAGGAACCCCACGGCGTACAGGAGCTCGATGCGCAGCAAGCCCAGGTAGGCGGCGAGGGGGATGCAGGCCAGGACCAGCGCGCGGGCGATGTTTGCGGTGATGAGGATCGGGCGCCGCCGGCGGCGGTCGACCCACACGCCCACGAACAGGCTCACCAGCAGGAATGGCGCGAAGCGGGCGGCCCCCAGGATGCCCATCTGCGCCGGCGTGGCGTTCAGGGTCATCGCCGCCGCCAACGGGAGGGCGAGGTAGGTGATCTGCTGACCGAAGAATGAGACCGTCTCGCCGGCCCACGTTTTCATGAAGTCGGGGTTCCGCCACAGTCCGCCGGGCCGCAACCGCCACGACACTGACACCGCCTCCCAGCGTCACGCAAGAGACAGCAGTTCCAAGCAAGGAGGTGATTCGCCATTGTCGCCCAGTAATCCTGTCGCCTGGGCGCCAACTGCGGCGCCAACTGCAGCGCCAGCCGCAGCGCCAACCGCGGACGCCTCCACCGCGCTGACGGGCTGGATGGGGGTACGTCAACGCGTGGGGCCGGGCGCAAAGCCCGGCCCCGCTGCGGGCGCACCGCGCCCCCGCCCGCGACCGTTACGGCCCGTCGACCTGGAAGAAGGTCAGCTGGCCCGGGTACAGGCCGTTGTTGGTGACCTTGTAGTCGTCGTGGTTGTGCATGGGGAAGAACTGCGGGAAGAACTGCGCCGGGAACTGGCCGTAGTTCCAGAACGTCGGGTTGGGCGGGCAGGCGAAGCCCTGGATCGGGACGTCGACCCACCACGCCGGCTGGACCTGCGACATGAGCGACGGGTAGCCGTCCTGGCCGTTGAAGATGTACTGGGCGTACTGCGGCCGCCGGTCCATGAGCTCGATCAGCACGTCCCATGTCTCGCCTGAGCCGATGGTCTGTGTGAACCCGTGCTCGTGCATCAGCCGCGGGTGCGAGTCCTTGCCGATGACTTCGAACATGAAGCCGTGGATGTGCCAGGGCACGACCTGGTAGCCGAGGTTGATCAGGCGCAGGAGCATCTTCTGGCCGACCTTCACGTGCGGGTACGAGTCGTAGCCCGGCATGGGGTGGTTCTTCAGGGTATCGGGGAAGGCGCGGCCGTTGACCAGCCACCAGTCGGGCTTGAAGTTGACCGGGTTGAAGGCCGGGTCGTTGGTCTGCACGGCCCGGTGCCACGTCGAGTCAAGGTCGGTGAGCAGCATGACGTAGTCCTTGTCGAAGAATGTCAGCGCGTCGTTGAAGGCCGACGTGGCAGTGGTACATGAACGTGCCCGGGCGCTCGGCGAGGAAGAACTACGTCACCTTATCGCCCACAGGGATGGCGAACGACGTCTCGGGGAAGCCGTCAAGCTGCGTCGGGACATGCATCCCGTGCAGGTGGATGGTATGTGGGTCCTGCGGCACCGGCGCCAGGACCATGCCCAGGTTGACCAGCAGGATGTACACGTGGTCGCCCTGGTCGGCGTCGATGCGCGGGCTGGGCAGCTGCGCCGTGCCGCGCCAGGAGGGCGCGGTTCGCCGGCGTGTCAGCCCACTGCGGGTTGACGACCAGTCCGTCGACGCTGAACAAGCCACCGACGAAGCCCCAGACATAGATCGGGCCGGTATACGTCGTGTCCGGGCACGGCAGCGCGTTCGTGGGCAGCTGGATGAAGCCGTCGGTCGCGAACAGGTTATACTGCCTGACAGCCAATTGCGGTCTCCTCCTTTCTGGGGCCCGCCCGCGGTCGCGCGGCCTGCGCCGGCCGTCCGAGCGGGCTCCGCTGCCGGGACATTCCCCGGTCACGGCATTCTATGCCGGCAGCCCAGGTGAAGGTGACAGAATGCCCGCCGGCCAAGCCAGGCGCGGTGCGGCTCTCGGCGCCGGTCCGCCTGGCGCCCAGAAGGAAACACCAATAGCGCCATAGAAGTACCTGCCGTTGCCACTTGACCCAGGTAAAGATGCTGCTTGGCATTGGGGGTGGCGGCGGCCAGTGGCCGGAAAGAAGAGCCCCTTCGTCAGCAACGCTCGGGCGCGGCGACGGCAGCCAAGCCCTGTTTTCCCCGCTTGCGACGCCGTGATCATCACCGCGCTGAAACTGGAGTGCCAGGCTGTGTGCGCCTACCTCGCGAACATCCGCGAGGAGACCCACCAGGGGACAGTATATGAATGCGGCGAGTTCGAGGCGGACACCGGCGTGGTGCGGGTCGCGGTAGCGGAGGTGGGCATGGGCAATGCTCGGGCGGCTGCGGAGACCCAGAAGGCCATCAGCCGCTACGCCCCACAGGTCGTCCTTTTCGTGGGGGTGGCTGGCGGTATCAAGGACGTTGCCATCGGTGATGTAGTCGCGGCTAGCAAGGTATACGCCTACGAGTCGGGGAAGGTGGCCGAACAGACCCAGCCGCGACCAGAGATGTTCCGGCCGACCCAAGCGATGGAACAGCGAGCGCGTGCGGTGGCGCGCCACGAGGCATGGCTGAGAAGGATAAGCCGGACGGGTCAGCTGCCCAACGCCAGGGTTGACGCCGTTGCCGCCGGCGAGAAGGTGATCAGCTCCACGGCTTCGCCGGAGTTCGCGTTCATCCGAATGCACTACGGCGACGCCGTCGCAGTGGACATGGAGGGCATCGGCTTCCTGTGCGCGGCACGCTCCAGTAGCACCGACGCGCTGGTTATTCGCGGCATCTCTGACCTCATCGATGACAAGGACAAGGCCGACGCCAGCGGCAGCCAGGAGGTGGCTGCTCGGAACGCCAGCGCGTTCGCCTTCGAGGTTCTGGCGACGTGGGATTGGCAAGGAAGTCGTCGTGACGCCAAGAGCCGGCGCCGTGACACAGTTGCTGAGGGTACGAACAGCAGCTATGCATCCCCACAGGGGCCCCTCGTCTCCCGTCAGCCAAGCGTATGGAGCGTGCCGTTCCGTCAGAACCCGAACTTCACAGGTCGAGACGAGCTGCTCTCGGCGCTTGAGGGAGCGCTGGCCTCGGGCGGGCGGGCGGTCCTCAGCGGGCTGGGCGGGGTGGGCAAGACACAACTCGCGCTGGAGTATATCTACCGCCACTCCGCTGGGGCGCGCGAATACGACGTTGTGTGGTGGCTGCTGGCAGAGGATGCGGCCACCCTGGCGCTGGACTACGGGCAGCTCGCGACCGCCCTGGGCCTACCGCAACGTGAGGCAAAGGAGAAAGCCCTTGCCCGGCAGGCCGTGCGGCGCTGGCTGGACGAGCACGAGCGCTGGCTTCTGGTCTTTGACAACGCTCCCAACCTCGCTGCGGCCGCTGACTACCTTCCGCAAAGGAATACCGGGCGCGTCATCATTACATCACGCGACCCCAATTGGGCTGCCGCAGCTACCGTGCTCCCGGTGGGAGCGATGGGGCGGGATGACGCCGTCGATTTCCTCTGCAAGCGCGCCCCGGTTCAGGATAAGGAGGCTGCTCGCGACCTAGCCGAGGCGCTGGGCGACCTGCCGCTGGCCCTGGAACAGGCAGCGGCGTACATCGAGGCAACCGGGTCATCGATGTCGCGGTATGTTCAGCTCTTGCGCTCCCATCCCGCCAAGATTCTTTCCTACGGGAAGCCCGTCGATTACCCGGCTACGGTGGCCACCACCTGGGACATATCGTTTGCGCGGTTGGAGGAGGAGTCGCCGCCAGGCGCGGCCCTTCTCAGGCTCTGCGCCTTCCTAGCCCCGGAGCCCGTGCCGCTAAAGGTTCTAGCACAAGGGGCTGCGCTTCTGCCTAAGTCATTGTCGGCGGCCTTGGCCGACGAACTCAGGCTCGATGAAGTACTTGGCGCCCTTCACCGCTACTCAATGGCGGGCATAAATGAGAACGGACTGACAGTCCATCGGCTGGTCCAGGCTGTGATGCGCGACAGGATGCCCGCCACGCAGCAGGGCACATGGGCCGAGGCAGCCCTGCACCTCATAAACAATGCCTTTGACTTCAGGGATGACGACATCCGGACCTGGACGGACTGTCGTGATCTGCTACCGCACGCCCTCGCGGTGACGGGACACGCCGAACAGCTCACAGTAGTGCTGGAACCGCTTGGAGACCTCCTGAATGCAGCTGCGCGCTACCTGCGAAACTCTGCCGTCCTCAGCGAGGCAAGAGTGATCCTCGAGCGGGCGCTCAAGATCGACGAGGCGGCGTACGGCGCGGACCATCCCAGTGTGGCACGAGACGTCAACAACCTCGGCTTGGTCCTGCAGGATCTTGGCGACCTCGCGGGGGCGCGGGAGTGCTTTGAGCGGGCGCTCAAGATCGTCGAGGCGGCGTACGGCGCGGACCATCCCAGTGTGGCTATTGACATCAACAACCTCGGCTCAGTCCTGCAGGATCTTGGCGACCTCACAGGGGCGCGGCAGTGCTTCGAGCGGGCGCTCAAGATCGACGAGGCGGCGTACGGCGCGGACCATCCCAGTGTGGCTACTGACGTCAACAACCTCGGCGTGGTCCTGAAGGATCTTGGCGACTTCGCGGGGGCGCGGCAGTGCTGCGAGCGGGCGCTCAAGATCGACGAGGCGGCGTACGGCGCGGACCATCCCAGTGTGGCAACCAAGGTCAACAACCTCGGCTCAGTCCTGAAGGATCTTGGCGACCTCGCGGGGGCGCGGGAGTGCTTCGGGCGGGCGCTCAAGATCGACGAGGCGGCCTACGGCACGGACCATCCCAATGTGGCACGAGACGTCAATAACCTCGGCTCAGTCCTGAAAGATCTTGGCGACCTCGCGAGGGCGCGGCAGTGCTGCGAGCGGGCGCTCAAGATCGACGAGGCGGTGTACGGCGCGGACCATCCTAGTGTGGCACGAGACGTCAATAACCTCGGCGGTGTGCTGAAGGAGCTTGGCGACCTCGCGGGGGCGCGGCAGTGCTGCGAGCGGGCGCTCGAGATCGGCGAGGCGGCGTACGGCGCGGACCATCCCAGTGTGGCAACCAAGGTCAACAACCTCGGCTTGGTCCTGCAGGATCTTGGGGACCTCGCGGGGGCGCGGCAGTGCTGCGAGCGGGCGCTCAAGATCGACGAGGCGGCGTACGGCGCGGACCATCCCAGTGTGGCACGAGACGTCAACAACCTCGGTTCAGTCCTGAAAGATCTTGGCGACCTGACTGGGGCGCGGCAGTGCTTCGAGCGGGCGATCAAGATCGCCGAGGCGGCGTGCGGCGCGGATCATCCCAGTGTGGGAACCATGGTCAGCAACCTCGGCGCTGTGCTGAAGGAGCTTGGCGACCTCGCGGGGGCGCGGCAATGCTTGGAGCGGGCGCTCAAGATCGACGAGGTGGCGTACGGCACGGACCATCCCAGTGTGACTACTGACGTCAACAACCTCGGCTCAGTCCTGAATGATCTTGGCGACCTCGCGGGGGCGCAGCAGTGCTTCGAGCGGGCGCTCAAGATCGTCGAGCGTACGGCGCGGACCATACCAAGGTGCGCGCCACACTCACCAGCCTCGTCACCGTCGTAGCGAAGCTTGGCGACCTGGCAGGCGTGCGGCAGTGCTTCGAGCGAGTACTAGTGACAGGCAGCCGAGCGCGTGTGGGGCCAGAACCACCCCGACTTTGAGCCTCTTCGCAAGGCCCTGGCATCCCTCTTCTCTTCTGCTCAGCAAAAGCAACGAAGGCGGGGGCCCAAATCCCATCGCCCCGTGACTTCACTTGCGCCCCGCGGCGGGCTCTTCCGCGGGCCCACAGGGGGTCATCGTGGGCAGCTCGCGGGCCGTGCCGCGGGGCGCCTCGAACCCTGCCATCGCTAACCATCGCCGTTAGCGCTTGCGTTCCTCAGGGTGCGGTGCTGCGTGTCAGGCAGCCTATATCGCCCCGCGGGCCCACTGCACGGCGTTGTGGAAGATGCTCTTGCCGTCGGCCGTCCAGTGCGTGACGTTGGTGTAGGCGCTGGCGCCGAACGAGCCCAGCACCACGTGCCGCGCGCCCGCCGCCTGGCCCCTGTCCTTCACGCCCACGAAGTACGGGTAGTCAAAGCCCATGTTGTTGCCGCCGATGTTCGTGCCTGTGTAGCCGTTGTAGCTCTGGTAGTCATTGTCGCCGCCGTTGATGATGGTCACGATCTGCCCGACCGTGTAGCCGGTGAAGACGGGGTGCGCCGCCAGGACCTGCAGCCTGACCGCGCCGTCGCCCCAGTTGTTGGCCACCGAGCTCGGGTCGGCCAGGCGCGTCTTCAGCACGCCCATGGCGTAGCTTGCGACGGGGTAGCTGGACATGAACACGATGCCCTTCTGCGCCGCGGCGACCGCGGTCAGCAGGCTGTTGAAGCCCGACGAGTTGTACGCCCTGTGGATGACGACGATCTCGTGGCCGGGGAGGTTGGCGATGACGCTGGTGTAGGCGTTGTAGGCGTACGACGTGACGGTGTAGCCCCAGCCCACGAGCAGGTTCTTGATCTGGTCGTTGTAGTCGCCGACCACGGCGATCTGGCCCAGGGCCGGCGGCGCGGCAACGGCGCCGCTTGAGACGGCCACGGCGAAGTTCGACGTCGGCTGCGCCATGTTGTAGGCGGTGACGGTGATCGTGTACGTGCCCGTGGGCAGGTTGCCGGCGAAGCTCTTAGCGGGCACGAGGTGCACGCCCTCGACCGTGTTGCGGCGGTCGATGGTCGCGCCGGTGGTGCTGTAGCCGGGGTTCAGGCCGGCGAAGTTGTTGCCGCGGAAGACCGTGCCGCCGGGGGCGGTCACCGTCAGGTCGAGGTCGTTGATGATCGTCACCGCCGCGCCGGACGCGGCCGCGTAGTCGGTCCAGGTGAGGGTGAACTTCAGTTCCTTGGTGCCATCGGTGAGGTCCACGGTGCCGGTCCAGGTCCCGCCCGTGCCAAGGCTTGCCGGGTTGTCCCAGACCTTGAGCGACCGCGTGTCACTGGCGAAGTACAGCGAGCGGTCGAGGTCGATGCGCCCCCAGCCCTGGGCGTTGTTCGGCCACTTGCCCTCGCTGTTCCAGTCCGACCGCGTGCCGGTCATCTCCTTGCCGCCGTTGATCAGGACGGCCTTGACCAGCGCGGCGTTGGGGGTCAGGGCGTCAGCCGGGTTGGCGGCGCCGCTGGGGTAGTAGCCCTTCATGAAGTACTCGCGCACCAGGGCGGCCGCGCCGGAGACCTGCGGCGTGGCCATCGACGTGCCCTGCATGTCCACGTAGCCGGTGACGACGCCGCGCTGCGCCGAGCGGATATAGCTGCCCGGGGCCGCGACGTCGGGCTTGATGCGGCTGTCGTCGGTCGGGCCGCGCGATGAGAACGAGGCGACGTTCTCGGGCGTCGCCGTCTCGGTCGCGCCCACGGTGATGGCGTTCTTGGAGCTGGCCGGGGAGCCGACGGTGTTCGTGCCGCTGGCGCCGGCGTTGCCGGCGGCGATGGACAGCACGTAGTCGCGGTGGTCCCAGGTCACGCGGTCGGCGTCGCGGTCAGAGGCGCCGTAGGCCCCGCCGCTGTCGGAACCCCACGAGTTGCTGTTCACGCGCGCCCCCGCGTGGTAGCCCTGGTCCCAGAGGCTGTAGTAGTCGGAACCGCCGGCCCAGTAGCCGGTGTTGTCGAACACCTTCACCGCGACGGCGCGGGCGCCGAACGCCTGGCCGTCGTACTTGTTGTAGGTCAGGTAGGCGCCGACGTCCGGCGCGTCGCCGAGGATGCTGCACGCCACGTGCGTGCCGTGGCCGTGCCCGTCGCCGCCGGAGCTCCCACTATCGCCGGCGATGTCGATGAACGCGACGACCTTGCCCGCCTCGCTGAACGTCTCGTGCGCCAGCCACATGCCGGTGTCGGTGATGGCCACGATCTGGCTTGACGGCCGGCCGTTGACGCCCTTGCCCTGGCACACGTCCGACTTGATGACCGTGCGGCTGACGCTGTTCAGCAGCTGTGGCGCGACGAAGGGCTCGATCCACATCACGCCGTCAAGCGCCGCGGCGGCCCGGAGCAGGCCGGGGGCGCCGTGCACCAGGGCGCGCCCCTGGCCAGCGCTCGTGACCGCCAGGCCCAACTGGGCGAGCCCGGGCGCGGCGTCGCTACCGGGGAAGTACTCAACCGAGAAGTCGCCCTCCGGGGCCGCGCCCTGGCCCGCGCCCGCCGCGCCCTGGCCCACAAGCAGGCCGGGGGCGAGGCGGTAGGCGGGGTGATACGGGCCGGTGTAGCGCACCTCGCTCCACCCAGCGACGGCCTTGAGCGCGCGGGCATCCAGCTTCACCAGGTACACGTAGTCCGGGATGTAGGTGACGATGTCGCAAAGCTTGGCCAGGCGCGCGCGCCACTCGGCCTTGACCGGGCCGATGAACTGTACCAGGTGATAGCTCGATCCCGCGGCCGCCTTGAGCTCGGGCGCGACGGCCGGCTCGCCGGCGGCGGTGTCGAACGCCCCGGCGCGCAGCTGGATCTTGGTGCTCACGGGCTCACAGGCGACGTCGTGAGCCGCAAGCCACTGCATGGCCGGCCCGCTGATGGCGCAGAGACAGAACGCTCCGTAATCCTCGACCACGGACGCCCCGGCGCGGTCGGCCAGGCTCGCCGCGTCGAGGTGCACGACGTAGAGCCCGCCGCCGCCAGGCCGGGCGGCGACGGCGGGGATGACGGCGGCCGTCAGGCACAGCGCGACGATCACCGCGACGGCCAGCCACCTGTTGATGCTCTTCATGCGGTTATCCTCCTCTACGATAGAACTGCTAAACTGGGCCTACCAGCCGGGTCAATCAGCGCTGAGTTCCGTCACACACCACCCCCCGCGCGCTGGAATTCCATTCCACCTCCAGCATAGCCGTTCACTATTGTCGAACCCCATTGAAGCATGGTAGTGCCATGGCATTTTTTTCCATCACGTTTTGCGATTATTCGACCGCCATGGACAGCCGTGGGTGTCTGTAGAAGCTAGTCGCTCAGGCGGTCAAAACGCGAGTTGGGCCTGCTACTGAAGCCAGCCGTTTCCCGTGTCGCCGCGGCGCGGGCCGGGCACAATAGTCGCGCCGATAGAGGGAGGTGCATGACATGGCTCGTCGCCGTAGGTCGCACGTCCTTCCTGAGGCCGGGCCAGCGCTGGATCGCTTCAAGTACGAGGTCGCCCGTGACCTCGGGCTCGACGACGACGTCGAGCGCCGCGGCTGGGGGAACATGACCACGCGTGAGACGGGCAAGATCGGCGGTCACATGGTGAAACGCATGATCAAGCACGCCGAGCGCGACCTCGGCCGCAACGACGGGGGCGACACGCGAAAGCCCGCGAAGGGCGGCAGATCGTAGCGCGTGGCTGGGCAGGGCGAAAGCCCTGCCATTTGCTTTGGCGGGCAGAATAGGCCGGGCCGGCGGCGGCGTAAACATGGGACGGGGGCACAGTCCCCCGGGGAGGTGACGGCGGTTGCCCACGCCCGTTCGCGCGCGCCGCCTCGTTGCAAACCGTGTGGTCACGGGCCGCCAGGCGCCGGTGGGCTTCAATGTAGCCGCAGTGGTCCGCGGTTTAGGTGTAGCGGTCGGGCTGTGTGTGATCTTGAGCTTGATCTTGGCCCTGGTCCTGCGCTGGTCGCCGGTCAGCGAGGCGCGGCTGCCCATGATGGGGGGTGGCATTGCGCTTCTGGCGGCGTTCATCGGCGGCGCGGTGGCGGGACGCGGCGCCGCCAGCAGCGGGTGGCTGCACGGGGGGACGGCGGGGCTGCTGCTGGGCCTTCTGGCCGCGCTCCTGGGGGCGACCCTGGGCGGCGAGGGGTTCCTGGCGCTGGCCGCGGCTGTGAGGGCCGGCCTGGGTTTTGCGGCCGGCCTGGCGGGCGGCGTCTTCGGCGTCAACCTGTAGCGGCGACCGGGGCGGACCGCGGTTCATGCACGCAGCCCGCTTTCCGCGTGGCGCAATAATCCAGTAGCCACCCTGGATTGTTCCAGCCCATACCCGGCAGATACGTCGCGGGCCCGGCGCAGGTACAGCACAGCCTCCCCTGGTCGGCTGAGGCTCAGCAGTGCCCCCGCCATGACCTGACTGCCCCTCCTCCACGTCGGACCTCGGGCGGTTCGCCATCCTAAGCGCCACCTGCGCTTGCTCGAAGGCCTGTGGCGCTCTTCCTTCTTCAAGTTCCAGGCGCGCCAGTTCATAGTGGGATTCCGCCTTAACCTCCCTGCCACTGGGCGAGGGCGAGGCCATTGATTGGGACCGGGCGTATAGAAGACTTGCCCAGTGATAGTATATAATTAGAAGCAGGAATGTATGGCCGGGAGGTGCCGTTTGCATGGACACGCCCCTGGGTCTGGCGCTGGGCGGCGGCGGCACGCGCGGCATCGCGCACCTGGGGGTACTGCGCGTCCTCGAGGCTGAGGGTATTCGTCCGACGCTTCTGACTGGGACTAGCAGTGGCAGCCTGGTTGCCGCCGCGTACGCCGCCGGCGTGCCGCTCGCCGAGATCGAGCGGCTGGCCCACAAGCTGCGCTGGCAGCAGCTCGCCGAGGTCGCCTTTACGCGCCGCGGCGTGCTCGAGGCCGGGCGGCTGCGCGCGATGGTCGACCACCTGGTCGGCGGCCGCACCATCGAGCAGCTGAGCGTGCCGCTGGGCGTGGTGACGACTGACCTCATCACCGGCAGGACGTACGTCATCCGCACGGGCAAGGTGGCCGACGCCGTCCGCGCGAGCTGCGGCGTGCCCGGCGTGTTCCAGCCGGTGCGCTGGGACGGGCACCTGCTCGTCGACGGCGGTGTCACCGAGAACTGCCCGGCGCGCGCCGCGCGCGAGATGGGGGCGGACCCGGTCATCGGCGTGGAGCTGAACGGCTGGGACGCCACCGTGCCCGAGCCACGCCACGCGTTGCGCGTAGCGCTGCGCTCCCTGGACATCATGCAGCGTGCCATCGCGGAGCGCGACGCGATGTACGCCGATGTCATCATCAGGCCGCGCCTTGCGAACATCAGCAACATCGACTTCAGCAAGGCGGCCCTGCTGATCAAGCGCGGAGAGGAGGCGGCGCGCGCGGTGCTGCCGGCCATCCGGGCCGTGATCGTCGCGCGGCGGGGCACCCCGGCGGCCCCTGTCGCGACCGGCGTGACCGGGGAGGCCGCCGCCGCCAAGGGCGTTGCAGCGCCGTAGCAGCAGGGCGGGGGGCTGGCCTGCCCCCCGCTGGTCTAGAAGCGACGTCCCCGGGCCAGGTCCGCCTCCGCCCGGCGGATCAGCGTCCTGACCATGCTCCCGCCGATCCTGCCGCCGACCCGTCCGCACTCGCGCGACCGCATGTGCGGCCAGCCGTACTCGTCGATGTCGTCGAGAAGGCCGAGGTCTTCGGCTACTTCGTACTTGAAGCGGTCCAGGACGTGGTCGGGCAGGATGGCCGGACGCTTACGATGGCGACTCATGTCACCCCACCTCCTTGCCTCCACCGGTATTGTGTGCGCCCCCGCGGGCGGCTATGTCCCGCGGCCGGGGACCCCTGCGCTGGCAGGCGCGCCCACTAAATGTAAAAACGGCGGCGGGGCTGCTGCAATGCCGTCGCCGTCATGCTATAATGGGGTTGCGGCGAGGAGGATTCACCGCCGCCAGAAGCGAATCACGCGGTATTGCGCCGGCGCCTGGAGGCGACGGGCGCCGCGGGTGGCGCCGCCGCGCGGGGAAGGGGAGGGGTGGCGCTGTGACGCACTTCCTTGCGGCGGGGTTCATCTTCGACCACATCGACGACATCGGCCGCGGCCTGGGGCGCCTCGAACGTCTGTTCGAGGGCTGGCGCTCGTCCGCCGCCGCCGGGGGCGCCATCTCGCCCCCGTCGCGCGAGTTCGACGAGGCCGGCCGCATGATCGCAGCCCTGGCGGCGCGCTGCCGCGAGGCGCGGCGCACTTTAGACACGCTTGAGAGTGAGCCGCTGATCTACACCGGCAGCGGCGCGACGCACCAGGTGATCGCGATGCTGGAGGGGCTCCTGGCGCGGGTCGGCGAGGATGCGCCGGCGGCGCCATCGCCCGGCAAGCCCGCGCGGGCATGGGTCGGCAAGGCGATGGCGCGCGCCGCCCGGCGCCAACGGCGCGAAGAGGAGGGATAACGTGCCACTCTACGAGTTCCGGTGCCGTGAATGTGGCGAGAAATACGAGCTCCTCTGTCCAGGGGGCTTTGACGACAAGGGCGCGGCCTGCCCCTCGTGTGGGCGCACCGGCACCTCATCCCGCCAGTTCTCGACCTTCAGCGCCCGGTCCACGGGAGGCAGGTCTGGCGGCGACCTGGGCGGCTTTGAGGGCAACGGCCACGGCTCGCGCGCCATCGGCGGCTTCGGCGGCTGCGGCTCGTGCGGCGGCGGGAGCTGCGGCACCTGTCACTAGCGCCACTGGGGGCGAGGCAAGGGCGCGGCGCCAGCCCCGCTTCACTGCCACGGGCGCGGGCGCGGCCGGAAGCGGCTCGTCCGCGCGGCGTTGAGCACGGCCAGGAGCGCCACGCCCACGTCGGCGAGGACCGCCTCCCATATCGTCGCCACGCCGACCGCCCCCAGCGCCAGGAAGAAGACCTTGACGCCCAGCGCCAGGACCACGTTCTCGCGCACGATGAGCGCGGTGCGGCGGGCGACCTCGACCGCGGTGCACAGCCGCATCGGCGAGTCCTCCATGAGCACGACGTCCGCCGCCTCGATGGCCGCGTCCGAGCCGAGCGCGCCCATGGCCACCCCGACATCCGCCCGCGCGATGACCGGGGCGTCGTTCACCCCGTCGCCGACGAACGCCAGCTTGTGCCGCCGCCGGTCGGGCAGCGCCTCAAGGAGCTCCTCGACCTTGTCCACCTTGGCCGCTGGCAGCAGCCCGGCGTAGTGGGCGTCGATGCCCAACGCCACCGCCACCCGGCGCGCCACGTCGTCCTGGTCGCCCGTCAGGAGGACCGTGCGCCGCACGCCGAGCCGCTTCAGCCGCGCCACCGCCGCCGCCGCGTCGGGCTTCACCTCGTCGCCGATGACGATGTAGCCGGCGAACCGCCCATCAAGCGCCACGTAGACGACCGTCCCCGCGACGCCACAATCGCCGGCGTCGTGCGCGATCCCCTCACGATGCAATAGGCGGTCGTTGCCGGCCAGCACCAGCCGGCCGTCAACCCGCGCCGTGACGCCCAGGGCCGGCGTCTCGCGGTAGTCGCTGACGCGCTCCGGGGCGACCGCCCGCCCGTAGGCGCCGCGGATTGACTGGGCGATGGGGTGAATGGAGTAGACCTCGGCCGCCGCCGCCCACGCCAGCACCTCATCCGCGCCGAAGCCGTTGCGCGGCACCACCGCGGCCACGGCGAAGACGCCCCGCGTCAGGGTGCCCGTCTTGTCGAAGACCACCGTGTGCAGGCGCGTCAGGGCGTCGAGGTAGCTGGCGCCCTTGACCAGGATGCCGCAGCGCGACGCGGCGCCGACGCCGCCGAAGTAGCCCAGGGGCACGGAGATCATCAGGGCGCACGGGCAGGAGATGACCAGCAGCACCAGCGCCCGGTAAAACCACACGGCGAAGGTCGCACCGGGGAGCAGCAACGGCGGCAGCACGGCCAGGCCGACGGCGCCGGCGACCACGGCCGGGGTGTAGTAGCGGCAGAACGCGCTGATGAACCGCTCCGTCGGCGCCTTCCTGGCGCCGGCGGACTCCACCAGATCGAGCATCCGCGCCGCCGCCGACTCGGCGATATCTTCAGCGCCCTGACCGTCAGCGCCCCCTTGCCGTTGACCATGCCCGCCAGGACCCCGGACCCCTCGACGACGCGCCGCGGCACGGGCTCGCCGGTGAGCGCCGAGGCGTCCACGAACGACGCGCCCTCCACGACCACGCCATCAAGCGGCACGCGCTCGCCCGGCCGCACCAGGATGAGCTGCCCCACGGCGACGTCCTCGGGCCTGACGCGGCGCACCCCGCCGTCGACGACCAGGTTGGCATAGGGCGGGCGGCTGTCGACCAGCGCGGCGATGGCGCGCCGCGACCGGCCGACGGCCTCCTCCTGCAGGTGCTCGCCGACAGCGTAGAACACCATCACCGCCGCCGCCTCGGGCAGCTGGTGGATGGCGATGGCGCCGGCGGTCGAGACGGTCATGAGGAAGTGCTCGTCAAACACGCGCCCGCGGGCGAGGTCCCTGGCGGCGGCGATGACGACCGGGGCGCCGACGAGCAGGTACGCGCCCAGGAGGACGGCGAACTCGGCCCAGTGCCATGGGGTGCGATGCAATTGCTCATTGAACAGGAAGCCCACCACGAGCAGGGCGGCGGCGATGCCCACGACCCAGAACCGGCTGGGAGACTCGCGCTCATCATGGGCGTCGCCGTCGTGCGGGCCGTGGGCGGCAGCGGCGGCGTGTCGGCCGTCGTGGGCGGCAGCGGCGGCCGGGGTGCTGGTAGCAGCCAGGCTCCGCGCGTCGCCGCTGCAGTTGCAGGACGCGGTGCTGCGGTCGCCAGCCTCATGAGGGTTGGATGACATGTCTTGTACCTCCAGGTGTCGGCGCCCTTCCCGTGGCTCTGAGCCCCCCGAGTCAAATCGGCGTTCCACATAAGCATAACTCCCGGTCGGCGCAGAGTCAAGCAAGTACGAGGCCTGGGGTCAGCCCGAGTGTTCACCATTCGACAGCAGGAGACAGCCAACTATTGTAGAATGTGGCTCATTGGCTGAATGTGCCATCCCTCCCGCATAGATTCCTCGTCCTGCAGGCAGCGGCAATTAGTTACCATTGACTTGTTTGGCCGAATGATAATCGTCGAGCGCACCGACGAGGCTGGTGCCTTCCATGTCGGGCACCCGGGAATGGAGGTCAAGTTAGATGCCGGTGAATGGGGGCCCTGTCCGGCGCCTCGACTTGCATTTGCGGACTCTTACGCCCATATGGACTGGAGGCGTGAGGTGGGATGGACGACCGGACGCCCCGGCGTCTGGGGCGCCCCAAGGTGCTTCGGGCAGCCAGGAGCGGCCAATACTTCGCGACAGCGATCATGTCCGAGAGTCCGGGCTTCTGGGCTGTCTGCGCTGGTGGTATGAAGGCATCATTCGGGGACACGGTGGCTATGCGTGCGACCCAACCGATGACAGTCGCTGCGAATATGACTCGCGGCGCAGGAGGAAACCCCACGAACAGCTGTGCCCGGCCTGCCTTCTCTTCGGTTGCGGTGGCTGGCGACGCCAGTTCCGTCTCGAGGTTGACGGCTTGGATACGAAGCCGCTATTCTTTGCCAGCACCCCGGAGTCCCACGCGGCGGCACGAGGCTGGCTGCAGAGGGTATTTGCCTCCGGCGGCCAGGACGAGATCAAGCTCAAACCGAAGGAACTTGAGGAGCGCTTTTGGAGCATGAACGTACTGTGGGGGCCAAGCGCCAGGTTGAGCATCGTGTGCGCCGAGGCGACCCGCTCATCGCTTGGCGAGGAGTACGGCCCGGAGGCGATACTGGCCCAGGCCGCCTACGTACTCGACGTCATCTGCCGGTGGGGCGCCTTGGGGGCAAAGCCCCAGTTCGGGTTCGGACAGGTGACTCTTCCTGACGTTGATCGTGGGCTCGTCGAGAAGGGCTGGTCGCTGACCAAGAACGCGACTGCTCGTTATCAGCCGAGTCGTCAGGAGGATTTCTCAAGGAACGCCGAGCGGTTCAGGCTCGACCGCTTCTTTGCCGCCGAATACGAGATCGGAGCTAGGAACCCATATCTGGGCTGGCCGCACTTGATCGGTGACTGCAAGTCCTTCGACTACCGCGCCCACTTTATTCCATGCGCGTTTGACTTGCGCTACAAGAGCAGGGGCCGCAACGGCGCCAACGCCAACCTAAAATCGATGCGCCAGTGGTTCAGGGACAAGTACGAGGGCAAAGCGGCAGACACTCGAGGGCTGGGGGAGTCTCGGGGAGCAAGGGTTGCCGAGGCCTTGTTCGGCAAGAGCGGCGGGGAGTCCGATGACCGGGTAGCGGGCCGGATCGGGGTTAGCCACCTCTTTCGTCGTGAGGCTGGCGGGCCTTACCATCTGAAGGTGTGGGGGCACGTGCCGCCCGCCGTGACGGCGGGCCTTGGGGTGTCCGTGGAGGACGCGGCCGCAACGGCCCTTGAGTTCCTCAATGAGGTCTTTGAGATTACCCGCGTGGTGGCCGAGTTCAAGAAGGAGGAGGTGTTGGGGCATTGACCTGGGAGTTGTACGCGGCATGCCGCGAGGGCGCCCCTGACGCCCCTGACGTGGCAGCTCGGGTCAGCCTGCTCACCATCGGGACACTTCAGGCGGACGAGAAGGCCAAAGGCCAGGCACGCGACATGTACTGTTCCCTCGTGCTGAAGGGCGAGCGTGACGCGGGTTGTCGTGGCGCACGGGACCTGGCACGCAGGCTGGGGCTCTTCCAGCCACCCGTCGGGAGTGTCACGGAACTCCCGCCGTATTCGTTTCTCTTGAGCTTCACGTTCAGGTTGCGCAGGCCGTACTTGAGCCGTGACGACGACACCCTCTACCCGATCGACAACCCCGTGAAGAAGGACAAGGTGTTCCGGGTCCCCATGGTCGCGGCGGCTGGCTGGAAGGGTTCGCTGCGGGCGGCGGCAACGGCGCGCTTGGCGTTGCGGCTGCGTGAACTCGTCGCTGCGCAAGAGACGCCGGGGGGTGACGCATCGTTCGCCCTGCGTGCTCGCTGTGTGGTCCTGTTCGGCAAGGAATCGGAGGCGGGGGCGAGGCTGCTCAACGGCATCATCGCCCAGTGCACCGGCCGCGATGCTGCCGAGGCGGAAGAGATCGGGGCGGCATTTGAGCATTACCTTGTGGCCCACCACCTGCGCAGCGACGGAGTGGATGGGCGACAGGGCCGACTGTTCTGCTACTCCACCATCTTCGACCGAATCGGCCTGGAGGTCATCAACCCCCACGACCGGGCGCGACGCGTAGGTCGACAACCCATCCTGATCGAATGCGTACCGTCAGGAACCGACGGGGCGTTCGAGCTCCTGTACGTGCCGTTCGACCTCGCTGGGGAAGGGGAGACCGAGATCCGCTGTCAGGTTGGCTTGGACCTGGCCTGGATCGCCACGGCGGTCTACGACACCATGACCACACTCGGATTCGGTGCCAAGACCTCCAGCGGCTATGGGGTGACAGAAGACCAGTTGGCAGTGGGGCGGCTGCTCCTTAACGCGCCGCAGATCAATGCCACGGGCGCCGGGCGCGCGCCCGCAGAAGTGGCGGCCGCCACCGAGCCGCTCCCGCACTACTTCGTGGGGGCGAACCAGTTTCACCCCAACTTGCTGCGGCCCGACGGCGAACTCAAGAGCGAGGAGGAGTACAGGCGGGACATCGAGGGCAAGGGACGCAAGTACAGCAAGTCGCAGAGACAGCTATACCAGAAGGCGAGGAAGCGCTGGCAAAAGATGGAGACAGCCAAGCAGACGGGCGCAGGGTCGGGGCGGCCTGAGGAACCCACACCTGCGGATCAGGCGGCCGCCAAGACCACGGAATGCACCTTCACCAGCCTCAGCGACATGGTAGGCGTTGTCTCAAGACTAGCTGCCACTCTGGCCGATGATGGAGGGGCACAGTCGTGATCAGCCTAGGCAAGCTTGAGGGGGAGGCGGGGCGGCAGGTCCTACTGGCGGAACTCGCCGCGCTACTGCACAACGTCGGCAAGCTCGACGGCAACTTCCTTGCCGCGGTGGTCACTGAGGCTGATAGCAGCAACGCAGCCGAATGCCTCAAGGACCACCTCCTGCGAATCAACGATTACTCCTTCCGGCGCTTTGCCGCGCCCGACCCTGCTTTGTTTGGGAAGATTGGGGCCATTCTTGGGGCAGAGAATCCCACCGAGCGTGAGGTCATGGGACTTATCCGCGGCATTCTTAGCAGCGAGGACCAGAGTGCCATTCACGAGCTGGAAGCCGATTGGCAGGGTGCGGGTTTGCGCTACCCAGAGCTGAAGCGCATTGTAGTGGCTGCCCAGCGCCTAGCCAAGTTTTGGAGGGGCAACGGCCCCCTCTACATGCTGCCACGTCGTCAGGAACGCGATAGGATTCGTCAGCTGACGACTGAGCTGGGGGATATCGGGAGGCGCCAAAGCGATCCCAGTACGCCGCTGGCCGACAAACAGAATGAGGGCGCGAGGAGAAAGGTACTGGCGGCGGCTCTGGCTGACCTCAACAAGGTACTCGCACGAGGTCCTGAGTACCAGAAGGCTCAGGAGGACAAGTTCAACGCGCTCTCCATCGACGTCGGTGGCGAGATGTGGCGGCTGGCAGACCTGTTGACCGTATTCTGGGACCAGTTCAACTACAAGCCCGAGGGCAAGGACCTCGAACGCCGACCGGCGCTCAGCCGCTGGATATCTACTCAAATGGGCTTGCCCATGCTCTTGGCGTTGGCGCACGGGGCGGCGTCAGGGGAGAAGGGCGGGCAGCGGCCGCGGGCAGCGGACGAAGGTGATGGTGATGGAGACGATGATGGACCCCAACTGAGGACCGAGCCTGCTAAATCCTCGTGGGACCACCTTCGGTTCGCCACGGCCTTTGGCTACGAGGATGAGAAGCGCGGTGTGGAGTGGTGGGCCCTTCATGACCGCCGTCACGAGCTCCTGGAGTGCGCTCTTCAGGCTGCTGCAGACCCGAAAAGCGAGCGCGTTGAGTTTCTCACCGGGGCACGTTTGACACTGCAGACAGGGCTTGCAGACACCAAACGGCCGTTGAACGACATCACCCTCTGGGACTACGCGTGGACTATCGCCTCGCTCTTCAAGGCCACTGTGGCCGGGGCCGTGTTGGCAGAAGCGATACCACTGCCACTGCCGGCCAACGCGAAGTGCTGTTTTCTATCCCTGGCCTGCGACGGCCTCCGTTTTGTGGGCCGCGCCCATAGCACTGCCGATGCCATTGGCCGCTTGAAGGCGTTGGAGGACGCCTTCGACAGGGTGCGCGCGGTGCTCGAGCTGCAGATCCCTCTGGGCAATGAGGTTTATCGCGACCGGAACAGGAGCGTGTTTGTGGTCCCGGCGATGCCGGGCCTTCTGGAACTTCCCACGGCGGTTGGCCAGACCCTGCGTGAGGTGCTGCTTTCCGCGTTCCTCGAGAGCGGCATATGCGGGGAACTGGTGCCTGAGATTGCGGTCGGTGACGCGGCACAAGTCCCGAAGCTGGCAGGCACGCTGCGCGAAGCCCTGGCTGATCCTCGCGGGGCACAACCTGACCTACGCCAGGCTGAGGAGTGGTGGTCGCAGGGTCGGCCGCCCAACGCTGAAATCTGCACCGTCTGCGGCCTGCGGCCGCAGGGCTACCCGCGCGACGGGTCAGGCGATGAGGCTGGCGCACCGGTGCTTCTGTCTGACCAGGAGAGGGCTGCGGCTCGGGGCATGTGCCAGATATGCCATTCCCGCAGGACTGGCCGCGTCGAGCAATGGCTGCGAGCTGGGGGGGAGCGTGAGCAGGCGGAACAGGACGAGCACAGCGCCATCGAGGACAATAGTCACGAGCGGTGCTGCCCCCTGCAACCCCGCACCATATGGATGGATGAGGTTGCCGATGAGCACGGGCGGCTAGCGCTCGTGACGGCCAAGTTCGACCTGGACCTCTGGCTTGACGGCACGCTTATTACCACCATTGACAAGCCGACCTCGCTAGCCATTATCCACCGCTTCTGGGAGACCACGCGTCAGTTCTGGGGCGCGGTGGAGAGCAGCGTCATCCCAGCCGCCGTCGGTGGCCCCAAGAACCGGCTGGTGATTGTGCCGGGGAACGCAAGCCAACTGCGCGCTGTGCTCCATGACCTGCACGCCTACGATGCCTTCATCGACGGCCAGCGGCTGCCGGTGGTCTGGGAGGCTAGGCGCGGCCGGTTCCTGAGTATCGACAACCTGGACTATGTGGCCGCGCAGCTCGGCGGTGACCCCAGGGGTGGGGCGCGCATGGTCATGGAGCGCATCAGCCGCTGCGCGGAACATGGGCAGGGGGTTGCCCTGCGTGAGCCAGGGGAGTATGGCAGGCCAGCCCAGGGGCTCGACTCCTACATCCGTGACCCTGCAATAGACATCGATCCAGCGTTCGCGTACCACCCATACATCCCCATCCTCGCCGACCCAACGCGGTTCATGGCGCTGGTGCCCGCGGCGAATGCCCTCGCCGTGGTCAAGGGGATCAGGGATAAGTACCAGATGGAAATGGCCAGGGTGCGTGACCGCCTGCCCGCACACATCGGGCTTGTATTCGCCCACCGACACACTCCGCTGCGGGCGATCCTGGACGCCGGCCGGGCGATGGCGGAGCGGCGGCAGGAGTGGGAGGAGTGGGAGGTACAAGACCGCAACAGACGCTGTCTCACCCTGCGCCGCGGCAACCGCCAGGTCACTTGGTGCTACCCGGAGGTGATGGGCGACGGCCAGACCAAGGACTGCTGGTATCCACACCTCCTGGTCCAGCCTCCGCCGCCGTTCAGGGCGGACGCACGCTTGGCCCGCGGGGGCGCGCCGCTTGAGGATAAGGGACAGAGCGCCGACCGCCTGGAGTTCGGCACGGACTTCAAGCTCATCGACGGCTCGCCATGTGCCCCACAAGACCCGAAGCGGTCACAGGTCGACGGCCTGAAGCCCGGCGACCACGTTTGGATCCTTCCATCTACCCTTGACTTCGAGTTCCTGGATAGCACGGCGCGCCGCTTTGAGGTTGCCTATGATCAGCGCGGCGTGCGGCTGGGCAAACCGACTCGCCCGTACCTCCTGGACGACCTGGCGTGCTACGAAGAGCTCTGGCAGCAGTTCTCACAGCTCAAGCGAAGCCAAATCCACGCTATCCTCGGTGTCATAGAGGAGACGCGCGGCGACTGGCGAGCTCACGACGCTGACAAGGCATTCGTGCGGTTTGTGGCCGATACCCTGGCCAACGCCGAGTGGCCGCGGCGCGACGGCCAGGACCTCCGCTGGCACAAGTGGCGAGAGCCCCAGCGCGATGCGCTCATCGCGGCCGGGGTCAGCGGAGTGCTGGCCGATTTGGCCGAGTTGCACTTTGAGATCCTGAAGGAGAGGGAGGGCCGATATGAACGGGCTTGAGAGGTACCGTCTCTTGCTGATGACGCTTGACCCTGTGCACGTGGGCGCCGGCGGTTACAGGTTGGGGCGGGTAGACATGAGCATTGTGCGGGAACCAGGCACAAACGTGCCCAAGATACCGGGCACCAGCCTCAGCGGCGTGGCCCGATCCTACGCCGCGACGAGGTTGGGACGGCTGCAGTGCGCGGGGCAGAAGAACCACTGCGGGGCGCCCACCTGCCCGATATGCTACACGTTTGGCTCGGTTAGCGCTCAGGAGGGCCAGCGGGCCTACAGAGGCACTGTGAGCATCTTTGACGCGGCGATTTTGTTCTTCCCAGTCTACTCGATGCAGGGTCCGGTGTGGGTGACCACAGTAGACAGGCTGCGAGAAGCCGGGTTTGACGTGGGTGAACTGCCCCCGCAGCTGCCGGAGGAGCTCCTGTTCACCGGGACCGCCGACCGGCTCAACCTGGGCTGGCTGATGCTCAGCGCCAGGCACGTAGCGCCGCCGCGAGCGCCTCAGGGGTGGGAGCAGTCGCGGTGGACGGAGATCGAGGATCGGCTCGTGCTCGTCTCTGAACGCCTCTTCGGCGTGGTGGTGAACAGCAACCTCGAGGTGCGCACGTCGGTGAGCATCGACCCCAGCACCGGCGCAGCGGAAAGCGGCGCCCTGTTCACCTACGAAGCCATCCCACGCGCGACATTCATGGTCCTGGACATGATCCAGCACGACTACCGGCATGCCTTCCCCTCCGAAACCCGGCTGAAGACATGGCAAGACACGCTCAGTACCCCGGATTCAGAACCAGCGCGGGAGCTGCTCGCGAAGTGGTTTCCAAACTACGAGAAGTACGAGAAGACTGAACAGGAGAAGGCCGAGCAGGACCGGAAGAGTGCCGAGGAGTGGGTCAGTCAAGCGCTGGGCAGGGCGAGCAGCCGCAGTTGGCAGACACCTCACGATGTTGTGGACGCCGGCCTTGAGCTTGCTAAGTGGATGGGCGTCGGCGGCATGGGAACAAGGGGCTTTGGACGCCTGGATATCGTCAGCGAGCGCCGGCTGGGCTGGGAGGAGGCATGACGCACGTGGAAGCAGCATCGCCGTCGGTGTTATCGTTGGATAAGCTCGCCGCCGAGCGTGCCCAGCAGATCATAGCCGGGGCTAAAGAAGTTGCCGCGCGCCCTGAACAGGTGGACGGCTTGGTCACCAAGGCGCTCGGCGTTCTCCAGGACGGCGGGGTCTACGCTTGCGGCCTGTACCTAACCGCTCGCAGTGGTAAGGGGAAGCAGGCGGAAGGGAAGGTCGCGGCCGAAACCATCGTCAGCGTATGCGGCCTACTTCGGGGTCTGGGCTGGCCCGTCAGCGAGAAGACGTTTCTGGAGGATCTGGCCGAGAAGGTAATCGGCGGCTCCCTCGACGGGGTCTTGCTGGCCCGGGGCGTCCTGGAGAAGATGTTGGTGTACTGCCGGTATGGGGCCAAAGCATGGGATGCTGAGACAGGGGAGAACAATGGGCAATGACGCAATGGCGCAATTATCGCGTGACGCTCCGGCTGCGGTCGCCGCTGCACGTCGGCCGGGGCAAGGTGGGCAATCTACAATTGACAAGGCGGTATGTGCCGGGTCGCAGCGTCTGGGGGGCGCTTGCTGCTGGCCTGGTCGCCGCGGGCGAGGTGGATGACTACAGGCGGGCGGGTCAGCTGGTCAGCGAACAGCTAGCGTTGAGCTACTTCTACCTCTCAACACTGCCCGAGAAGGTGACCTGCTGGCCGTGGGATGATGGCTTTGCCTGGCAGTTCATGGGCAGTTGGAGCGGTACCGCACTCGAGGGGGGCCGCGCGGCCGACGGCACTTTGCACGAAGTGGAGTACATCGCACCCCGAACGCGGGACTGCGAACCAGTATACCTGATCGGCCATATCTTCGAGCGGGTTGGCGTCGCCCTGCCATGGCAGGGACTACTGGCACATCTGCAGTTGGGCGGAGAGCAGACCTATGGCTGGGGGCAGCTGAGCCTGCACGGCCGGCCGCAAGAGGTTGGAGACTGTTTTGCGTATCAGACAAGCATCAGTGAGGACAGGCCGACGGTGTTGGCAGAGGCGGCCAAACCGTTCCTCGCCCACGCCAAGCTTTCATCCCTCACGTGCCAGGGTGACGTGGAACCCCTTGTTGGCCGTGAGACTGATGCAGTGCGGGCATACTTCGGCAGAAACGTGGCCTTCGTCGGGGTCTGCTGGGCCCCAGGGAGCTGCGACCCTAACGCTGACCACTGGTTCATCGTTGGCGAGAAGGGCGTTTGGCAGAGCGAACAGCTAGGCTTCGCCTCGTCCAGCGTGCCGTAGATGTTGGGCCAGACCTCCTCCTCCTTCAGGGTCCTGAAAAAGCGTTCAGTGTAGGCGTTCTGCTTCGGGGCCTGGATGTGCGTGTAGTGAAGTCAATCCCCAGGTTTCGATGGCGGCCATGAACGCCCGGGAGCAGGGCTTCCGCGCCTACTTCGTCCGCGCCCACGACCTCCTGGAGGACCTCCGCCGGGCGCAAGCCAACCACCAGCTCAGCCGCCGCCTGCGCGTCTACCTCGCGCCCAAGGTGCTGGTCATCGACGAGTTCGGCGTCTGGCCCTACGACCGCCTCGCCGCCACCGTGCTCTTCTCCCTCGTCTCGGCCCGCAGAGCGCGGCAGCATCGTCCTGACCTCCAACAAGGGCTTCGACGACTGGGGCGATGTCCTGGGCGAAGCGGTCATCGCCACCGCCATTCTCGACCGGCTGCTGCACCACAGCCACGTCCTGAACATCCGCGGCGACAGCTACCGCCTGCGGAAGAAGAAGCGCGCCGGCCTCTTTGGCGGTCAACCGGCGGAGCCGGAGGTGATGGGGAAGGAATCACGCCAGCCGTAGGCGTGCCGGCGGGGGTGGGTCAATTCCAAACGCCACCAGGGGGTCAAAATGTACACCTAGGCTTGTCTCCTTGCATCTGAGGTGGTAAGATGGGTGCAGGGGGTGAGTTGGTGGACGCGAAGGAGAAGGTGGCGTGGCAGCGGGTGTCGCTGCTGGAGCTGGCGCAGGCATTGGGCAACGTGAGCGAGGCGTGCCGGCAGCGGGGGATGGACCGGACGTCGTTTTACGAATACAAGCGGCGGTTCCAGACGCACGG
>Ga0315285_10000217_pt1 | contig 56729 bp, 96 predicted proteins | sample YL17G09_36_MG_FD_203698 | JGI IMG/M metagenome (GOLD analysis project Ga0315285, IMG submission 203698) | Sediment microbial communities from Yellowstone Lake, YNP, Wyoming, USA - YL17G09_36 | ecosystem: Environmental > Aquatic > Freshwater > Lake > Sediment | place: USA: Wyoming | collected... | reverse complement strand
GATTTAACATAACTTGGCTCCCAGAATTGCTTTGAATTTACAGCCTTTTTCTTGTGCTTCCGCATTCCAAATAAGACGTGATTGCTCCAATGATCCGTCTGCTAAATCCCCAACCTCTTTAAACGTTTTCTGATGTATCATCAGACCATTTAAAGAACAGTCCCAAAAATTGTTATATATTTTAACAGGTTTGCCTTGTATGTCATAATCTGTTACTATTGGGAAAAATATATCTTTTTCGCTCTCTAAAAAATATGCATACTTTTTATCTATGTTGGCTTTGACCCATGTGCCCTCCATTACAAGAATATTCCATTCTTTATGGCCATGTTTGAAGCCAGCGTTTATCAAAGACGTAATTGTAGTTTTGCCCTTATGAATAGGACACAATTCTTTAGCGGCTTTTAATTCTATGGTTGATGTATTGTTTGGCACAACACACGTAATGGGCGTTTCTTTGCCATAATTATTCCAAATAGAATTTCTGGTAGATTTAAGCCGCCCTGTATTTAATTCAGAAGCCAGGACTATAAATCCTGTGTTTAGAGGTTTATACACAAAATTTCCAATTAAACTAAGATTTGATCAAAGTCGATAGTGATTATATCACTAGAACTAATCGCTCGACTAAGAGCAAATGTTCCCGCAGTAGCGTCACTAGTAAAACTAGTCGCAGACCAAGTACCGGATGGGCCAGTTGCTGCATCATAAACATAAACATTATCATTTTCACTTAAACGAATACCGTTTATGTAAACTCGTAAGCTGCCATCTATAAAAGCCGTGGATAAAGATGTAGATTTGTAGTTCGTGTAATCAGGAGTAAGCAGATTTGCTGCCACAGGAACTAAATCGTAAAAGTGTTGATGAGCCGCAGATGTGGGGAAAGCAAAATTGGCACTAACTTCATTGCCTGTAGCAACATCCCATGTGACGGTGGGAGAGTCCACAAATGTTACAACGGCATTATCAAAAGTTGATGTAGTAGAAATGGTGGCAAATTCAATTTGAAGTGATGTGGCGCTATCTGCAACTAATGTTAATTTATCCCTCTCACTAGCCAACATTCTTACATAATCAGATCCATCATAAGATCCGTCTGCATGGGCACCAATATTATGTAAGCTCGTATCTATTGCATCTGGAATTAAACTCCCACTAGCATCAATAGATTGATTTAGCCTATTAGATAACGATCCAGCCGTGCCCTGTGCAGATTCTAACACAGATTCTGCATTGTCCACGGCTAAGTTTATTAGATCTTGTCTGGCCAATATGTATTTTAATGGCAAATTATCATATGTGGAATTATATGGCCACAATGAATCATATTGAACGGGTGTTATAGTGTCTATTCTTGGCATTTTTCTCCTATGCGACTAACTGTACTTTGATTAATACCGAGTTCTTCGGCTATTGCCTTTTGCGATATATTTTGCTTCAACATTGTTTTTACTTTGTTTTTTTGCTCCTCAGACATTCTTTTAACTGTCCTCGGAACTATACATTTATTTAGATGTCCCCATCTTTTTCCATTAAGAATTTGCGTTACACTTGCCTGACTAACTTTAAACCTTTCTGCTATTTCCCTGTGAAGCAAGCCTTGATCTCGGAGACTAAATATTTCTTTGGCATTTGTTTCGCTGATTTTTGATTGCGAGTGATTTTCGCCTATCTGTTCAATTTTATTATAAGTGATATCATCAATTTTATATTTAAAACAATCCCATTGAACATGTGGTTTAATTATATCAATAAAATCAAAATAAGATTTGCGACCCACATATATCCTAAATTGATCATCTTTTTTAGCTTTCTTTTTAGTTGCTTTGATGTCAAGGTCTTCTTTCAAACGGTCAATTAAAAAATCTACCTCAGCAAGTGCGAATCCTTGTGTTTCTAGTGTAAGGTTTGCATCTTTCGCATAGACCGACCCATCATCCATGTGCCACACACACAAAATTAGTGGCGTTAATTTTAAATCAATTGGAACAATTTTCTTTCGTTGATTGTTGTGATTTAAAACATAATCTCCATTTTCTCGTCGAAGATACCAACTTCGCTCTAATTTTGTAAAACATTCATCTGTATAGGTGACAAATTGATAGGATAATTTAGATTTAGATATAGAATTTGAAAAAGGAAGCAATTCATTCCAAGTCCATTGCATGTAGGATATTTTATCTTTTCCTTTACAATCTTTTAAAGATTGTGTTTTGCCAAATTTACAAGCCCAATTATCGTGCCCCTTGACAGCATATATCCAAGCATCTCCCAATAAAGAACCGCTAATTATTTCCATTTGTTTGGAAGATACGATAAATTTCTGATTGTTTTTTATTAATGTATTCATAACATCTTATATATGCACATCACCTCAAAAAAGCAATACTATTTTTATACAAAGTTCAAACAAACGCCAATCGCCAGTTAAACGTGATTTGCATGGATGATGTTTTATTTAGATCTGCAAATGTAGACATGCTATAAAAATCACCATTATTCATCTGCAACGCCATTTCATTTAACGTAAATCCATTTGCTTCTTCGTAATCAAGCACAGAAGTGAAAACTATCTGACTTGGTAACGCAGGATCAATTGTGACAATAATGGGTTTGACAGCCCTGGTGATCCCGAACAAACCATTTCTAGATGTATCTATGAATTTAGGAGATCCACTTGAAGTGCCTCCATCACCAAATAACATGCGACTAATAAAGAAATTATAAGAATTGCCGAAATCATTTGCCAAACTAGAAGCCAATGCTTCTCGGCCTTTTCTAAGAACCGCATTTGGGAAATAGATATGCTCGGTTGAGTCGGCATATTTTATAATCATCTCTATATCGCCTTTTGGGCGAATAATTGCTTCATTCATCATGTCTCCTATATTTATTTCACTTTAATAGAGAAAGTAATTCCTTCGTTTTGCGTTATAGATTCGACTATTTGATCATGACCAGCAGCATTCAAACCTGCTGCAATTAAAGAAGTAGGCACATCTTCATGTCCAACTCTAATAGCGAATTTACTGCCCTCTACAAGAGGCATGTCCTCTGGCATCCACTCTTCTGCACTTAAAGCAAATAATGATGCCGGTGGATCGGTGGCTATTACATTAGTAATAACCTCGTTGCCTCTGCGATCTAACAAATCAAAATCCATGCCTTGGGTTGGCGGATATGCTCTTTCGGTTACAGATGCTGGTAATTTTTCATATTTCAAAATATCAAACGTCAGTGCTGTTCCTAAAGTAGTCCAATTTTGATCTGGTCCTAACAACCAAATAACATTGTTATCGATCTTAGAAATAGCATAGTAATTAGTATTTATCAATACAATATAATTCTGGTAAAATGTATTGTTTTCTAGCTGCAAAGTGTAACTGTGCCCGCTAGCATCCATAGCAGGAAATAAAGCCCCGGCATTTTCACCATTGCAAATTCCAAGATCTGTCTCATAATTGTCAACCGTGATTAATTTAATGCCCTGATAAGCAAAGTAACCCTTAGCGTTATCCACAATTCTCTGATAAAGCTTAATAGAAGTTCCAGCCACATCCCCATCAGTATAATCTGCAATGTAAATCTGCGATGTTTCTCCGTCTACAAATCCATCAAAAGCATACTGAGATCCATCATATTTAATATAATGATTTTGACCGTTTCCATGATATGAATCTAAAAGCTCTCTAACATCACTTAGCGTTACAGTGTTTCCTCGAATGTCAACGCTGACTCCCAAATCTACCAAACCTCGTCTTTTAACCTTCAAAGCACCAGTTGTACCGCTATGAACAATGTCCCCCAAATCCGTTTTAAGGATGTAGTTTATATTATTGGTGTTTGATGTCGGCAAGGTTTTAGAGGGATCATACAATAATAAAGATCCATCGGTCAAAATATTTATAATTTCATATGTATCACTATATGCTGCTATAGTAATAGTCCAAGGATCTCCTGTATACACAGGATCAACATTATTGGCCACATCCCACTGAGTCTTAATTGCAAGCTTCCAAAAATCTACATTGGCATCTTGTAATTTGAATACGTCGTCTTGATAAATATTAGCAACACTCTGTGAAAGTCTTTCGTTTGACAATCTAAATGTAAATGCACTTTGATCTAATGGTTCTGTAGGAGAGCCCACAATTGTAGCATGATTTTGCATAGCATCTTGCAGGGAATATACACCAGCATTTATAGATGGACTTAAAACTTCTAAATAATTATAATCTGGATCTGTGTCTAATGGCAAACGATCCAATTGGTTTACTGGAGCATACAAAACTATATTTTCATTGTAGCCACTGCCACTTCCAGAGCTAACTGCCGTTGTCATATTAGTCAGTTCATCTCTTTTGAATTCTTCGCCTTGTTCCATACTTCTGTTGAAAATAGTTTGGGCATTTCCGGCGATAGCAAATTCCCCATTAACAAACTGAATTAGAATATCCAATTCCTCTACTGGAGATTGAATTAATTCATTGTGACTGCCAGTTAAATTTAGTGAGTGCAAAATTGAATGAAATGGCACAAACCCCTCAATTGTATCCTGAGCCTCCAAGATCCTATCATGAGATAACTTTTCGATTTCCAGATCAACTACAAATTTGCTGCCCAAGCAAGACGAACATTGATCGATGAAATCTTTATCTATATCACAAGGATCATAGGAGTCCCTTGTGCTACCGTTGTATTCTTCCATGTTATAAATGTTTTCGCTATATGGAAACTCCGTTCTAATCTTTCCATACATAATTGAATTATAATAAGGATGACGAGTGGTAATAACCATATCAATCAAAGGATCATCTTCTTCGATAACACGCACATTCCAATTTTTCAAAGGATACTCATGCTCCAATTCATCTCTTTGATCGGCCAAGGGTAAAACTCTTATGTAATCTTCTATGGTTTGTTCGCCGACAGATGGCACAGTAGTTATTTGATAAACAACTCTAATTTCATCCCCTTGTAACAAAGGATTGGAATCAACCCATGTCATAACCGTGGTTTCTTCATAATCGTCTAATTCAACATACGTCGAATCCAAAGTGGTCCAACTCGTTTCGCCAACTGGTCTGTGATATAGTTCAAAATTATCTGTGTCTATTGGCAAAATGGCTTTTTTAGACAAAATGAAAAAATCTTCTTGATCTACAACAAATACTTCTTGATAGGTGTATTTTGAAACAACTTGCCACAACCTTGCAAACCTTGTCAGTTTCACACCTATTTGATCAAGAGCCTCACTAAGACCACTATAAGTTCCCTTTTTCTTATACAAAGGTATGGCATTTTTTATTTGTCTTCGCCACAAAGTAGGATCACCAGATTTGAGCTTCAATCTATATAAATCTGCCAACAAAGGAAGAAATGCTTCGCCCGTTGCATTGGCATCTATTAAATCTACAATTTGATTTGTCATGTCTTCTAAAAAAGAAAACCCTTTTCCAACAGCCTTGTTGAACTCTTGTAAGACTTCTGGAGTCAAATCAGATGTGCCTAAGTGCGTTTTGAACATTTCTGGTAAATATCGCTCCATAAGGGTGTCGTATTTATCAGGATCTGTAAAATGCGATGGAATGCTGGTCGTGACTTGCGTGCTGCCCTGCAATGTGAAATGTTTAATTTCAGAAAGGCTGTCACCAGATGGATTTGGTTTCCATGTCCAACAAACAAAATAATCCCCTTCCCTTAACCCAACAGGACTCCAATCTAGCTCAAATATTCCAAATTGTGCATTGCCGTCTTCATCTTCTGATACGTTTACCAATCGATTATTGCCAGCAATGGATTCTGTAGAGAGCCATGCTGGATTTGCATCGTCCCCGAATATGGCCACGGTTTTGGCATCTGTATAATAAAAAGTCTCAGTTAAAGTAGAGCTATCCAGTGTGGCACTTAATCGTTCTACATCAGCAAGATTATCTGCTGATGGTGTATCACAAGCCTTGGCAATAGCGGCGTCTAATTGAGTTTTGATGTCTTCGTTAATGAACTTTTTGTCATATTTGGAATAATTGTTCCCAGTATAATCTCTTTGCACATAGTATATTACTACACGATCTACTTTGTATGGATTGCTAGACAAACAACCTTCGGCATCAGGCGTTTCAATAGAAATAACGATGTCATCGCTAATCGTAGGGTTTTCATCAAGTCTTTTTATTGGCATTTTTCCCTTAGTTATACATTAACGCAGTAGTAATTATATCTGGTCTGACAATTTCATTGAATCTTGGGATCACTATTGTGCCGCTATCTCCATCATTTGTCACAAACGTAACTTGGAAACTTTGTATTTCCTTGATGTCCGATAAAGCTTTAATTAAATCTGTATCTCTTAAAATTTGATTATAATCCCAATTGTTCAAAGCAAAGAAGGCACTGGCTCTTCTTAAGATATTGTCTTTAATTTCCGATTCGAACTTTCTATGAAATTTATCTAGAGATACGTCAATGGTTACATCCACAGACAATATTACCCCATCTCGCACACAAACAAAATCAGTAACCATTTTTTTTGTATTCAATTCAGTGATTAATGCGGTTTTCAATTCATTGCTAGCAGTTGTGACGCCTGTCGATGTGCCATCAGCCGCCAATATGTATAAATCTACAATATTGCCTGCACAACCATAATTTCGCAGAGCCGCAGTTGATTTTCCAACTTGGCCGAAATATGGCGTAACAAATTGATCGGTTAACGTCTTGTAATCAGTGCCAGTTACTGCCCTGTTTTGGGTTTGAATCCATCTTGGCAGCTTCCTTCTTATCTCATCTAATCCATCACCAGCATAACCATACATGCCAGCAGTATAATTAGAATAAGTAATTGGCACTGTAAAATCTAAACCCTCAACAACTACTTGTTTTTGAGTTTTCACATAGCCGGTTACTATATTGCCCACTGTCCCCCCGCCTGTTCTATAAGTCACTTGTACTCTAGAACCATTCGAAGGAATCATTCCGGTTCTGTTGTTTCCAAACATAACAAAACCTTGGTAATTAGAATTAAATTCAACACGATATTCTCTTCTTGGCTGTGAATCGGTAAAATACTCAACTCGATCCCAAATTGTGCCATCCACACTAACTCTTATGGAATCATAAATTACTGGTTGGTAAGAAAGTGGCAATGTTTGAGCGACTTGACCGTTACCAGAAAACTCCTCATTAATTGTTCTGCCTTCTATGCCTACAATGCTTTTATTGAATTTAGAACCAGCGGGAATAATTATGTCTTGATCAAAAAGTGGTTGACCATTATTATCGGCAGCGAATAATTCTATACTTGTGGGATTTCCAACAGATGGAATATCAATGCTAATTGGTGTTGGAATGCTTACATCGGTTGATAAAATGTTATTTATTTGTGCTATCCATTTAGATGTCGCTGCGATTGGTGGGGTTGGCTGAAATCCAAAACCTTTGGCCAATCGAAAAGCATTTTCCACTTCTGTTACTGTATCAATGAACAATTCATTGACAATTTGATCCATTTTAAATGAAAGTGTGTCTGCTAAAAATGCCCAGTTTTCAATAAGCATAATTGCTATTGATGATTCAACGAAATCATTGAAAGTATTTGGCATCACTGTGCCACTAGTTCCAAATCTTTCTTTTATAAAATCAACAAGTCTTGTCTTCATAGACCAAAAATCTTGATTGGTATAATTAAGATTAAAAATCAAAGGATTTCTGGCATCTTGTGATTGAGAAAACGGTTTTGTGTCGATAGGACAAGAGTCACTATTCATCTATTATGCTCCTTGTGTGGCCAATGGAACTTCTAGCGTCAAAGATTGAAGACTTTTTATATTTTCAGGATCAAAAAACACGATCTGAATTGATAAAATGTGTTCTAAATCTTGCTGTAAATCGCTAGAGTTTAAATTTATATTGTCTGCACCAACATTTATGTTGATTTGTTCTATGGTAACTCTCGGTTCCCATGTCTTAATGGCAGTGCTTATCATATCTGTTGCTGTTTGAACTAAAATGCTATCATTTTGTTCAAATACTAATTGTCTTAATGGCGTGCCAAAAGTAGGCAACATTACTCTTTCGCCTGGATTTGTTAACAACAAACATAATAAATCTGACTTAATTTGATTTATATTGCTTTGGGTTGCTAACAATCCTCTCGAAGTTGAGATAATGGGATATGGTGCCCCTAAAAATTCTGCCATCTTATTCCTTATGTTGGGCAACCCTCAAAAGGTTCGCATTCATGGAATGGTGTCAATTGCGAAATGTCGGCACAAGCAGCATCTTTAGATGCAGAGACAAACACTCGATCACTAATAGTAAGCCCCTTAGGACTTAAACAAACGACTGGCCATACACATGCAACGCAACTATCAGGACTGCCATCCCAATTTTCTGGTTTGCAATCTTTCCCCGCCATCAACAAGATAATTTCATCAGCAATAAAGGCATGTATTTCTGCAATATTAACATAAAACTTATCTGTATCAATTATAGTATGTTTGCTGACAACTGTAATTTTATTTGTTGGGTTTTTCTCCTTATCGCCAACTATAGTATAATGGTTGTCATAAGTAGAACATATATAGTTGCCACCAACTCGTAAAAATACCATGCCAGGACCATCAGGAGCCTCTTGTAATCGCAAAATATGAGGACCACGTTCTTCATTGTCCTTTTGTGGGCAAAAAATCTGAATGTGCTGTTGTTGCGTCTCCTCTTGAGAGGAATCGTCCTTCATCAAAATTTCTAATCCATAACCAGTCCGAGCCCTAATAAAAGCTTTTTTAGCCTTGGCAACAGGCACTCCACCTTCTTTGCGACATGGAGAACTTTGTTCGTTGTCTTCGTCAATCATTTCAAATGTATGATTGCTAGAACTTCTCATGGTAAAACCACGTTTGGCTCCCGCTAAATTAGGAGGAGATCCAGGGCAGTCAGTTGGTCCTACTGTATGATCATTCATTTCGAATAAAATGCCAGTTGCTGTCTTCAATCGAATGAAATTTTCTTCCCCTCTTAAACCCTTGCCTTCTTCCACATCACTCATTTCAATCGCATGACCAGTGGCAGTCATGAATTTGATTTTTCCTTTAAATGTATCATTGCAACCAAAATCAAATGGCTTTATTGAGCTTTCCCAATCAGGACTACCTTGTGGCTGATCTACCGAGTCGTCCATGATAATTGTCTGACCAGATAGCGTGAGAATTTGAATGCCGCTTTGCTTGAGGTCAAGCTTGTTATTTTGCGGTGTTCCTGGTCCTTGAATAGGACGACACTCACTTTGTTGTGCAAAATAAGGATTAGATGCTTTACGCTGAATAGTGCCTTGATTTCCACAATCTGTTTTCTCTACAGGATCTCCATTTTCATCTGTACAAGTAATTTCAGGACCACTGGCACCACAACTAGGATGGCCCCAACTGCCGGATTCATGCATTTTGTCATCTTTGAAAATCATGTAGTTGCCACAACTACTTTGTATTTCAAATCTTTTATTTTTATGATTACATTTGTAGTCGCCATCTACCATTTTAATCATGTGTTTTTGTGGCGTCTTGAATCCATAAATATTAGCATATGTAATTTTTCTTTGTGCTTCTGGATCATTTTCAAAATCGGCAATAGAATCTATATCAAACCCATTGTAACTCTCCTTGTTCCAAGGAGGGAATACTTCGGAACCATCATTAGGACCGACCAAATAGCCTTTTCTGTGTCCCTCATGAATTTGATAATACTCATCAATGTTGTAATTCCAGTTATGCTGGCCATCTGGCCCACGATTTCGATGCCATGTAGTGCCAATGTAATATGGAGATTGTCTGCTGCCGTTTTCGAATACGATGCATAAAGTGGAGCCAGCAGGAGGCACCCAACTCATACCACAATCATCGAAACCACCAGCCGATGAAATCGGATTGGCAAATGGCAATGATTTAATGGGGGTGTCTGGCTTGTGAAATAATGGACTAAAAAATCTAACCCTGTTTTGTTTCCAAGGATCAATGGTATCAATGCAAAGAGCGGTAAACAAACCAAAATGGGTTTCTGATTGTGCTGGTATCTTCCATCGTTTTTTGACCTCAGATTGCACTAATGAGGTCATATCATACCCCAATTCATGAAATCTATTTTCTAGAACTTTAACTCTTAAATCAATTGTATCAATTTTATCTGGTAATTTTGCGTCTGGCATTTATCTCCTAACAAGTATTTGTGGGCACATATCCACCCGATCCAGGTCCACCAAAAGGAGCGCCTGAATCGCCTGTTAACCCAGGTGTGAACAATTGTAATTGCAACGTGGTCACAAAAGAGCCTTCTTTGATCATGTGATCACAACCCATTACTCTCCAACTTCTATTGCTTAATATTTCGTTACATCCAGGTTGGGCCAACCAATCACCACAATCCTCGCCAAAAATGTGATATGGATTTATTACTATCAATGAGACGAATTTATCTTTCATTAGTTTTGGATGTACGAATTCTTCTCTTACATCGCCTTGGATACGTAGTTCTGCCTTGATTTCTTTTTGTGCTAAATTTGCTCTAATATGTGCTGCTTGTCCTTTCATGCTTTCTTTGGTGGAGTTTTTAGGTCCAAAAGCATTCCAAGCGTTTTTGGTTACTGGGATGCTTTGCAAAATACCAGTTTGCGTGTCTTGAGCCGATATGCATTTTTTTTCAGATTTTACTGTTTCGCCACTACCCGCACCACCTGAATTACCTCCTGTTGTTAGATGGGCAAATCCCTCAACAAAATTAATTGTTGGATTAAAGCTTATTACTGGACTACAATTTCCACCATTTACTATATATGTGCCTAAACTGGATGAACATGGTGATTCTCCTTCATCACAATCACTTTGTGGGTCTTCCATTAGAATCAATCTAGGGTTCCCAGGTTCGGATGCATCCCACATTGAAATTATTCCTTTATTTCTATCTGTTCTAAATGGTTCTATCCATTTCTGAATCGTTGCCAGTTTATGCTGGCCATCGCAGTCCCAAACATCTTCTGGCCCCATGCCATTTTTACCTTCTTTGAAGCCAAAGGTGGTTAGTGTTCCATTTTTTTCTTTCCTTAAAAAGTCAACAGTGAACTTAGGGGATTTTTTATTTGCCAAGGCTATAATCGCCGCCTTCAATGACACTTTTAATTTATCGTCTCCTTCAATATCATCATGTCGGGCCGCAAATACCGCCTGCATGGAATCTGCACCTTCAATAACAAATTTAATTTTCCCATCAGCCATATTGACCTCTAGATGAATGGGCAAAAAATATACTTTGGGGGATCGAACAACATAATTGCTACCGTCGCAATTTGAAACAATCCATCCCCATTCAACTCCCATTATTGATTCATCTTTAGTCCGTTCCATACATTTGGATATCTTCTCCACAAATAAATGAAAGGAACCCCCTAATTCATCTAATACCTCTACACGTACTCCCGCACCATCTGAGGCCCCTATCTGAAGCGATTTGATAATTGCAGTATTATTCCAAGCTGGTGCTGAATTATTCCCGACCGTAATATCTGGATTTTCTGGATCGCCAAAGAAAAGTTTGGCATAGGGTGCAACGCTATCACCGTTAACAGTTTTGTTTATCATTCCACAAAAAAAATCAGCTTCACATCCAACTAAACAGGGCATATTTCTCCTTAAAACACATTGCCGGGTAACCTTAGATTGGTACCTGCTTTGAAATCATAAATATCTTTAATATTATTGGCTTCCATGATTTTCCACCAAAAATCAGTTGTCCCATATATGCTTTGTGATACCAAATCTGGTCTATAAGCCATGCCAGGAGGAACCACTGTGTAATTATCGCCCTCTTTCGCCTTGTTAGAGACGCTTTTTTTATATGTTGTGAAAGTAATTTTCTTTTGATTGCCTATGTGATAATAAACAACTGTAGAATTTGCATAACGACTCAAAGCACTAACGAATCTAGTTGGCAATATCTTTGCCGCTTCTATAAAATTTGCCATTATACTCCTAATTGTAAAATTCTATCTTGCCCAGGCAGGTCACTGCTTTTATAAACTACTTCCCAATTAGTATCTATATCAAATTTCCAAGGCGTATATGTATCTTCGTCCCAAGGCACATCGGTTGGATATTTAACAGAGTAAGATTTTAACACAACGCAAAGAGAAATGTCGCCCAATAACCTTCCGCATTTAATTTGACAAATGGGGGGTGGTATATAAGGTGCCCCAATTCCTGTTTTATCGTTTCTAGGATAAGTACAACTCTGCAATGCTCTTAAAATTTGCAAATTAAAATACACATCCGCTTTTTGTCTTACAAATAAATGAATTTGCATACTAATAACACGATTTTCTGAATGAGAATATGTCTTTAGAGGAAAGGACCGACCAATAATGGGCTCATCCGTATAAGCGGCACTCTTGCTATCACTAATTTCCGGTAATGATGACAATGTGAACTTTTGAAATCCTGTTCCAACTGGTATAATAATATAACACTCTTTTAAATCTATTAAATCCCCACTAGGGGTAGTTGCTTTTGGCATAATTACCTTCCATCAGTAACGACATTAGTGCTTGCGTTTTGTGTGTATTTTCCGAATTGCCATTGATGAAAATTAGTAGAATTTGCTGGTTTTGTTTTAGATTTAGTACTTGCCGATTGCTGTTGATCGCTAAATCCACTGCTGTTTCCACTAGGAGTCATTAAATCGATGACTTTTTCTAAATCACCATGCATCAAAATTAAATATTTCAATTGATTTTCATTAATCGCAACTAATTCAGATGTGCCTGGAACACTGCTGCGTTTAGTCTCGGATAAGGTGGCGGCTTGCTCTCTTTGCATCTTTGTATGAACATCATACATGGGAGTGGGTTGTGCAGATGAAGTCGATGTAGATATTTCATCTCTCATTGCTAATGGCACACTAGGAGCCCCAGATGAAATTGCAGTTCTCAATCTCATCTCATCCAAACTTGGCGGCACTATAGAATTAGCATTAGAATCAAATTTAGATATTGAATTCGTATTTGTATTTGTGTTTAATCCCGACATGGATTCAAATCTACTATTGGCATTTTTAGCTAAGTATTCTGGACCGCCTTTAGCAATGCCTTCTTGCACCAATGATGTTGTTGGCTGTTGATATCTAGACGTGCTATTGCTTACAGCCTTTGCAGCAGGCTTCTCTTCTTCGTCGCTTTTGAAATAACTGCCAATAATTGGTATGCTTCTTATATATTCAATCCAACCTTTGATGCCATCCACTAATGCCTGCAATATGCTAGTGAAAATAGTCACACTAGTCGCAATTACTCCAACTATTAATCTTAATGGTAACAAGGCTATTCTAATGAATCCTCCTATAACAGTTGATAAAGCTTTGACAGTGGTTTGCAGAACTTCCATCCATGAAAAAGTACCAGGGGCACCAAATGATCCCCAAAATTCTCCAACTACACTAAACAATTCTTCCAACACAGACCATAGTCCGTCAAAGGCTTCTTTAAGTGGCGTCAATATTTCCAAAAATGGCTCGAAAATAGGACCAATCCAATCATTTTTAGCTAACGATGTAATCCCACTCATTAATGAAGTCCACAACCATTTTGGAAAGTCTATCAATACAGATTTAAATGAATTTATAATTGACATGGGAATTCCCATAAATATATCTTTAATCCATCCTGCAACACCTGTAACGGTTCCCCATAGCATAGATGGTAAGGAAAAAAGAACTTTAGATATGCCAGATTGCAATGAGTCCATGTCTAAAGTAAAAATTCCAACCAATACTTCCCACACACCATCTAATGTGTCAATTAAGGCGTTGGCTAAATTTGCAATAAATTTATAACCAGCCATCGTTGCTTGCAAAATAGATCCAAGTGTTCCACCTACATCATCAAATAGCGACCCCATATAACCAGCGATACCTGCCACCGCTCCTAAAACTCCATTAATAATCATTACCGGCAGTTCAATCAGTGAATTTATAATATATTTTATTACACCCTTTAGAGCGTTTAACAAGCCGCTCCACATTTTGCTGAAATCAAATGTGAATAATCCCTGGAAGAAGTTCAAAATCCCCATGCCAATCTGCATAAGTGCATCCAAGGATCGCCCCACAGGTTTCAAAAAACCTGATACCAAGCCAGCTATACCTTTTATAATGGCCACAATAGGAGATATAAGTACTTTAATTATAAAGCCAACTACCTTCCCCAAGATTCTTAAAGCCCAACGTATCGACATTCCCAAACCACCAATAATATCTGATACAATTTGAAATAGACTGCCAGTTTCTGAAAGCTTAGTGCTAAACGCACTAAGTGGAGAAAGTATAGCCATGACCACATCTCCAATAGCCGAGAATAAGGCTCCAAATGGCTCAAGCACTAAATAAACTAATTCGCCAATACCAGCAACAACATTCCATATTGCCTTTACAGTTCCCCATATAGCGCCATTAATCACATCGAAAAGAGCAAAGATTGCCGACATAATTGGTAGCTTTTCGTACATCTTGGCCAATGCTTCAGTTGCGGCACCTGTAGCACCTAACCATTTATTGAATATTCCAAGTGTTAAGAAATTAAGTGCCCCTGTTACGCCGCCTGCTGCCTTAGCAGCATAATGTTGAGCTAATGTTACATCTTCCATTGAAGTGCCAAACAAATCAGCGGCAGCGGCCCCCGCATTAAGACTTCCTATAACACCACCTGCGGCAGCAGCGATAACGGCTAAAGCTATAGCAACAGGTGCCATAGCGGCTGCTGTACCACTCGCTGCGGCAACCAACCCACCTCCTTCAGCAGCAGCGGCTCCACTCGCTGCGGCAACCAACCCACCTCCTTCAGCAGCAGCGGCTCCACCAAGAACAGCAGCCTCCCCTGTACCACCAGCGGCAACTCCCATCGCCCCAGTCATAGAGGAAAAGCCAGTCTTAGCTACGGTTCCTACGGCTGTTTCAGCAGCAACCGTAGCCGAAACAGAAGCAGCTTGTTTAACACTTTTTCCTAAAATGGCTTGGACACCAGTTTCAAATACATCAAAATATGTTGCCAAAGAACCCATGTTAAACACTCCAGCAACAAGCATAGCAGCTATAATTCCGACCGAACCCACTAAGCTAGTCAGAGCGACAATTGCCGGGCCTGTAAAGCTTCTTAGGTTCTCATTTAAAACCTTCAATTCCATTGCTGCTTTTGCCATAGGATCTAGAGCGGTAATTTCTTCCGCTCCTAGTTTCTGTTGTTCTTTATTCATGTCCTCTTGCAACGATCTTAATTTCGACATATCTTTAGTGTTAATGGCTTTTTTGATTTGAGATGTAAAATCTTTTCCTTTGGCATTTTTCAGAGCCTCGCCAGCAGATAATGCCATTGCTTCTGAAATAGCTTTAGTGTCGCCTGTTAATACTTTGTCTTTTAATTCTTTAGAGAAGGTGCCTGCCACTGTGGATAAATCTTGCATGCTTTCTTGCCATGCTTTTGGACTCATTTTCTTTTTCATTTGATCAACCGCTTCATCAAATGTTTTGGCTTCTTTGGCAGCATCAGCTAATTTTGAAGAAAACTCAAAAGATTTACTCATGATGGTTTGCTGTTTTTTGCGTTCTGCTGCTAATTTTTCCTCCGCAGTTGCATTACGACCTAATTCAGTGTCAATAGCCATCATAGTCTCTTCTAGAGATCTGCCGCTATTCTTAGTAGCATCCACAACACGCTTGTAATCATCTAATCCCATTCCAAACGCTGATTGCACCACAATATTTAATTGAGATTTTTTAGCAGCGCTTAAATTATCAATATCGCCTATATCGATTCCACCACTAATGTTTTTGAATACTTGCTCGTAACCCTTTGCCAACTTTTTCAATCCGCCTTGAGTCTCAGTAAGGGTGCCATTCATCGCATCCTTCATTACCCCACCAGCTTGAGCCCCCAACATCAACATAGCCTGATTTTCTTTAGATGTCTTCAATAGCAAGTTGGCACCACTTGATAAACCAGACATTAACTCGCCCATTTGATTTTCAACGCCTAATTTTTTAGCATTAGCTGCCAGCATCATCATGTTTTTGGCGGAACTTGCGGTCAATGTGCCTGCTGATCGCATTTCGTTCATGAATCTTTCTGAATTTTTAACAACTTCTAAAAGATTTTGACCGACTAAACCAGTGGCTCTTGAAACATCTTGAATGCCACGAGATACATCTGCTATTTGCAAGTTGTCTAGACCTAAATGCTGATTCCAATTGGCAAATTGATCGGCAATTCCCGATGCTTCTTGCTCATTGAGTCCCATCATTTTTCCGAGATTCAAACCAGACTTTATAATGGATTGTGAATCTGTTAAGCCTCTTTTAGTTGCAGATAAAAGAGCATGTTGATACGTGGTTAAATCAAAACCAGTAGCTCTAACAACATCCGATGTTTCCTTAAAAGCTTTCTGCATACCAGGAGCATCATTTGCAATAGATTTCGTCTGGTAGGCGATTTGATTCATGCCCATTGCAAATTCATATTCTTGTTCGATCATATCTTTGGCAATTAATTGATAAGCCGAAGCTCCACCAATAAAACCAGTCACGACGTTGCCAAGCGTCATTTGCAAGGCAGATTCAACAGAATGTGCGAATTCATGACCATAAGCAGTCCCATCAGCTTTACCATCGCCTATAGTTTTTATCTTTACGGTGCTGTTTTCTACATTGTTACGCCCTTTTCCACCACCGGAGGCACCAGAAAGTTGTCCATTTAATTTCATAGCATGTGCAGCACCTTGAGCAGCGGCCTGCATGATATCTTTTGAAGTTGCGTTTCCCACACCTTTGGCACGGCGATCTTTATTTTGCTTTCTGGCATTATCTGTTACTGGCTTTGCCATTTTTTCAGCTTGATCAGCACTGTCGGCAAATGTGTCTTTGAATTCTTCGACAACTTTAGTCAGGGCTTCCATGAATTGATTGTTAGCCTTCAACAACGCAGCAATACTTTCGCCTTTGGCTGGACCACAGGGCTTTAATAGGTCTTCTTCAAATGACATTTATCATCCTAAATTTGATTGTTGTTGTGGTTGAACTTGAACGCCTTGATTTCCATATGGTTGTTCGACAGTTTCTTCGGCCTTGGGTAAAGTTTGTTGTTGAAGTTGTTGCTCGACAGATTGACGAATGGCACGAATTTGATAGGGATCGAAAGTCCTTGATACAGCCATCATTTTGAGAACGAATTGACTGTCAAATATTTTGACTTGCGAAATGCCAGCCCATTTATAAGTCCTAAATGAGCTACTTATATATGCATCGCCTTTTATACTTTGATAAGAAAAACCACCAGAACCTAATCTACTGACCAAATTCCGCACGTATGGAAAAGTTAGGTAATGTAAATTGATGCCCCGCATCCTATAACCTGGAGCAAAGTCATTCACAATCACCAAAGGCACTGGATCATGTATCCAAAAAGAATATCTAAACGTAACTAAACTGCCTTTTGCCATAAAAGGATTAGGAGCAACTTGTGGTTGATTCAATGGTTGATTTGCAATTGGATTGAATAATTGCTGAACCATTGGGTCCATTCCAGGTTGGTTGTTTATTGGTGCCATTATTACCGATATTGTTGTTGTGATTCGCCATCATCTGGCGGTTGCATTAGATCTGCAATCCATGAAGCTGCGTGCCATGCATCATTCATTTTAAAAGTTTGAGTTTGCGGAACACCATTGTTGTTAAATGTCATTGCGATAGTGGCTTCCCCATTTGGGGATTGCCGAATTTTAGTTTGCAATTTATCCCTTAAATCCCGTTTTACATCAATTCCATGAGGATATAGTTCTTTATTTAATTGTCCTAAAAATTCATTAGCTTGTTGTAGTATTTGTGCTTTTCTTTGCGGATCAACTTGTCGTTGCTGTTGAGGCTGTTGCTGTTGCTGTTGAGGTTGAGGTTGAGGCTGTTGAGGTTGTTGAGGTGTTGGTCGATATACATCATAACCATATCTATCTTTGCTAAAATTACCTCTAGCATTCATATTACTTAGTATTTTTTGCAGCTTCACCAGACAACCTTTGTTGTCTTTCTGCTTCTGTTTCTTCTCTTAAATCAAACCATTCTTTCCAAGTTTTCATGGCCACCCTTTCTCTAAAATTAGCTGGTTCTACTTCCTATTGTACTGGCATAGTCTAGCGAACCATTTTTCACCATGATCTTGCCATTGCCATCTTCACGCTCTTGATCAACTTCCGCCGATCTCAATTCCTTCTCAGCAGTCTTACTTTTTTTGAAAAATCTTTTAAATTCATCTACTATTGATTCAATGACTTCCTCACCAGCCTTTTTCTCACTGCCGCTTTCGGACATCATATCATTAAACATGGCCTCGATATCTAAAGGATAAGCTTTGCCGTAAGGATGTGTGTCTTTTTCCTTTTGCACCCTAAATGCCATTAAATCTCCCAATTTGTAGATTCGAACTCCTTCAAACGAAAGTTGTTCGTCATTTGAGTTTAGAAATACATAAGGGTCATCTTCACTCTCTAAAAACTCATCAACAGTAAATCCGTGCTTCTCTAATAGCTTTTTAACGGTTTTTAACTGATGAATTGTTTCACGATCTTTTTTGTTCATGAAATCTTTAAAAGATGTTGTCATTAATTCTCCTGTGTTTAGCATTTACGCATTAAAAGATCATGTGCCGTATAAATACATCTGGTCAAAGTAAGTAAGTCTGATGGATTACCATTATAAGGGGCCTCTTTGAAAACAATGCCCTGCATAGAACTTGCCGCTTCTTTAATCACCTTCAAATCAGCAGTTAAAAATAACATGCCATTTCTTTTTTCAATAAAAGATAACTCTTCGACTTCCGGTGACCCATCTTCGTTTTGCTCACCAGTTTCTTTGCCATAATAAATACTCAAATCCATATATGGCACAACTTGACCCTCATCTGTAATCATCGCCTCAGAACTATCTGATACTTTGGTTTTAACAATCAATTTGCCATCGGCATAAGCGGCCTTCAAAGAACCGGCTATATCCCAACCTAATGTGGCAATACTACCGTCATCCGCAACCACAGTAATCACAAAAGCTCTTGTTTGAAATTGATGAACAATCGATTCTAGAATCACTCTTCTGCGGATCACATCTTTCTCTTCAGGAGATCCTTCGTCCAATCTCTTTTTCTCGGGTTCTGATAAATAACGATCAGCATCATCTTCTTTCATTGACCAATTGCCCAACATTACATCGCCCCATTCAGCATTAAGACGAGTGGACACCAAAATGGAATAATCTTTTTCGTTGTAAATAAGATCTTCTGTATTAGCTCCTGAGCCAACTTGCACAGCACCAATTAAAGCTGCAATGAATTTGCGATGTAAATCGCCCTTTAACCCACCATATCCGCTCAATTTTATAAAAATGTTATTGAGGTTTGGATCGGTTTCTAATACTGCTGCCATGTGATTCACGACAGATGTTGCTGGATTGTTGCGATCTAATTGATCTTTGATGTTTCTTCTGATTTCCTTGGATGCCTTTTCAACATTCGCATTCTGACGAATTAGTTGAACATTCCAGTTATCATCAACAAATTTACGTTGAACTCTTTGCAAACCTTCTTTGTCTCTAACCATACTCAACATGTCAGTTAGTTTATTGGTGTCACCTTTAATTGATTCCTGAAGGTATTCGTTCTTCCACTTTTCAAAATCTTTGACATCAGTTTTTTCTTCTGGCATGTCTGGTGTAGGTGGGTCATTGCTAATATCATCTGGCTCTTGTGGCATTTGATTGGCAATATTGGGATCGGCATGGCTATCGTTTTGATCAGAAGTATCTGTTGTGGTATTTCCAACAGCGCCTAATCCTGTATTAGCATCAGTAGTAGGAGGTCCGCCACCACTTGGATCTCCAGGTGATGTCGTTGGCGGAATTTCAAACTCCTTTAAAGAATCAAGCCAATCTTCAATCATAAAACTTTTCATATAATTTCCTTTTTCAATCTTTTGCTTTCGTTCTCGATGATAGCTCGTTTATCCTCAGAACTTAAAGACTTTTTAGCATCGATATTAATTGTATTGTTTTGATGGGCTGCCAGATATTTAGGAAAAGTATTGGTTTCTTTCATTTTGACTCTGGTCCACAAATCGGCAATTTTAGTCATTTTGTCAGCGGTATCGCTTTTAAGTTTTAATAAATTAACCACAGCCTCTTTAGATGATGTGGTTGCATCTCCACCGTTTAATACCATCTCAGCAAATTGACCCAAATATTCATCAATTTCTTTTCTATCCTCACGAATCTTATCTAATACCTCATCGTAAAGCCCAAGAATCTTCTCATCTTCAATTAGATTTTTTTCTTTTTCTTCGGTTGACGATGGAAGACTTACATTCATTTGGGGAATTAAATCATGACTAGCAGAGGCTACTTCCTGAATTGTTTCTAAATTAAGTGTTTCCGCATCAAGGATTTCTGTCTCTTTTTCTTTCTTCATAATAGATATATAGTTATGTTTGAACGAAAAGACAGGTAAAATATCGTATGAGCGAGAATGAACAAGATCCAGTTTTCCCTATTAGAGTTTCCATCAATTCAATGTTGGACTTAGTTACTAGAATAGATGAACGGGTATTAGCGCTTACACAAAAAGGGCTAAATCTAGAAAAAGAACTTGATTTGCAATTAGATTCGTTAAACGAACTATATTCCAAGGTTCAAGTCCTAGAATCTCAAAACAGCAAAACCGATATCAAAAATCTAGAAAATGATTATCATAATATTAATTTGAGAATTCAAACCCTGGAAAATAGTAGCAGTAAACAAGAATTGCGATGGAAGAGCATGCTAACCTTCGCCATACAATTAATTTGGGTTATTTTGGCGTCTTACTTACTTTATAAGCTAGGAATCCAATCCCCAGAGGTGCCTTAATGATTTTAAATTTTAAAACTTGGTTATTAGAAGCCAGCGATAAAGCTGCAAGTACAATCCGAGATGCTCCAGGTAGATATTTACAAAGTACACCTCAGGGAAAACGATATGCCGGTTGGAGAGATGTGCGTTGGGGTTACGGATTCCACAAAGGCAACCAACCCTCACTCCCCGCTCGGGTGGGTAGCGATGTGATAGCAGGTATGGGAAATGTTTTTAGAAAAAGAATGGGAGCCGGATTCCCCGTCTATGGCTCTGGTTATCACAGCTTTTTTGATCCACTGACCAAATCCTTCAACGATGGCAAGGATTTCATTGTGGTTCATGACACACAATACAATGGCGAAGATGATGAAGATCACTCTGTTTTGGATAATTTGGCCCAAGCTGGTCTGGAAAAAATCAGAAAAATGTCCGATGTTGTTAAAGCTGGCAGCAAAGCAGGGGTGGACATTTCTCAAAAACCTGTTCAAATTCAATATGAGTCCGGTGAAAAAGAAAACTCAATCCGAATCATTTATAAATTTGGATTGGTCAGCAAACTAACTGATAAACTACGGCTTACAAATGCCGCTGATGAAGAATAATCTGCTTATTAAAGGTCTAGATACAATATGAGAAAAACTTTTAAAGAATGGCGTAACCTCAAAGAGGAAGCCGACCCAAATCAAGAAAATCAAGAAAACAAGGATTGGCGTAAAGGATTTGTCCAACTAGAGAAAGGATTTATCCCACCTAGTAAAATGCGTCCTGTTATCGAAGCTTTCTTGAAAAGCGGAGATATTAAACTCACCAATGATACTGGCAAGGCCCCAACCATGCCAAAAAAATCATTGTTCTTGGTTGGCGGTCCCGTTCGTGATTTTCTAACCGGCAGATCAATCAAAGATTACGATCTAGCAACAAACGCCACGCCAGAACAAATTGGACACATCTTATCGGCCAGTGGTTTCTCAATGGCTGATGAACGTGCCGGAAAATCTGGCAAGCCCCTTGATCTAACCTTTAACCCTCCTAGACATCAAAAAGGCGATAATAAATATTGGTTCGTTAAAGGTAGAGACGCCTCCGCAGATGGTAAAGCTTTCGTAATTTCTGCCGTCGTTGATGGCGAAGAATTCGAAATCGCTACTTTTCGTAAAGATGCCAAGGTCACCGATGGTGCTGCCGCTGTAGATTTCGTAGATAATCCACATGGCGATGCTAGCCGTAGAGATCTAACCATCAATGCAATGTACATCGAACTTACTAAATCCGATGGAGAAAATAGCAAACTCTATGATCCTACCGGAAAAGGCTTGCATGATGCCAAAAATAAAGTCGTGCAAACCGTAGGAAAAGCCGATGATCGATTTACAGAAGATAAAATAAGAGTTTTAAGAGCCATTAGATTCCATTGTCGATTTGGACAAGGCTCAAATATGCATGAAGATATCGAAAAGGCCATTCCAAAATTCAGAAATATGGAAAAAGTAGCCCTAGAAAGAATTCGTGATGAATTCTTAAAAGGCTTGCTGAGCCCCGATGTTGACACCAAACGATATATTTCAATTTACAAACGTACTGGATTGCTAGAAAAAGTGTTCCCAGGTATTGTGTTCGATCCTCCAAATGGCGTCCCAATGGAGATTTCAGAACAAAAAGATAAAGCACTAGCCCTAGCTTGGTTGCTGCAACACAATCCCATCGACAAAGTCGGTGAGGCATTGGCTCCTTCTCGTCGTGAAGGTATGGAAGATAAAAATACAGGCTGGACCGTTCAAGAAAGAAGAGCAGTCTTGTTCTTGCTTAAATTAAAAGAATTCACGCCAGACAAGCTGCCTGATTTCATGCGTGGCAAAGAAGGCACCGGCCTAACAAATCAACAAATCAGAGATTGGGTTGAAATGTTTAAGGTCAAAGGCACCAACAAACATCGCAGACCTTGGTGGAGCAATCAAGTAAATGCCTTCGCAGATCATCAAAGATCTGTTACTTGGGACGATGCACAAAAAGCAGGTAAAAACGTTTGCCCTAAATGCAAAGGTCATGGGTGCGATGCATGCAAACACTCTGGAGCCCTACCACCAGAAGCAAGATCGCAAGTTATTGGAGATATGGAAAAAGAAAAATACATGTCTCGGCTTAAGCCAAATAATGAGTAATTAAATTACACACAAAATTCGTTGAAGATGTAACATTGTTTTCAATAATACATTCAAATGGACTTTGTGTGTTCAACATAATTGGCGATTCATATCTGAAATGATGTTTGCTAAAAGCTGGTGGAATCCCATGCTTGTAGTGAATGATATTGTTCGTTGTATTGTGATCTATCATCGTCTGCTCTAAATTATCAGCACACACCGTTAACTTAAATTTATTTTTAAATAGAATGTGTTTGTAAATGGCAGTTACCCAAGCAAACGACTCTAAATTACAATCTTGTCCAAATTCTTTCATCAAAGGATAAATTTCTTCGCAAACATGCGTAAAAAAGATATCCGGCACATCGTCATTGAATATTAGCGTACTTCCCAGTGGCATCCATAAAAACCACTCAGACTCTTGAGCAATTAAACATTTTTTTAAATATCCAGCTAACTTTTTCTTCAAAGCTTGATTGTTTTCTTGATTGAAAACAATGCTGTTGTTTTTTTGGGGAATCGGTTTTTGTAAAACCATATCTGGATGCAATAAAACAAATGGTTTTTTAAGATGACCCTCTTCCAAAGCCCACATCACAGAACGAATTTTATTGAATGCTTTGCCAAAATTAGGCACAACAAACTTATTCTTGTGATTTATTAGATTGTTTTTATACGCTGTGTAAGTAGGAGTTTGATTGTCAGCAATAACAACCAACAAATCATCTTCTAACTTATGATATTTAAAACTCTCAACTAATAATTCAGCTTGCCAGAGATGATAAGCTGTGTTTTCTATGCTGACAAAATATTGCATTTTCACCTATTTAAGAAATCATCTAAAAACTTACGATAAATCTTGCTGTAAGCTATTCCCCAATTACGTCCATGCACATCTTTGTCTTTATCCCAAGACATAGCATGCCCGACCTCATGCAGCAATACATCAATAGAGTGATCTTCGTTAAGTAATTGATTTACTTTGATTAAGAAATGATCGTCTTTAAATTGACAAAGACCATCTAGATTAGATGTCATTTTTGTGCGGCGAATATATATTGGATGTTCAATCCCGGCATGCTTCTTTAAAAAGCTAGCTGCCTCTCTAAAACGAGAATTACGCATAAAAAATCCCCTAAAAAATCAAAGCTAAATTTATCTAGCTTTAATAATAGGGGATTTATACTTAATAAGACATTCCAGGTTTAATAGGAATGTGTTGAACCACACCCTGACCACCCGGCATTGCAGGCGGATAAACCCGATGCATAATCACTTTCTGAAGCTTACCACCATGATCCACACCATATTGCTTCAACAATTGAAGCCCCAACTCAATAAAATGAGGAATGTGGTCAGCCCGATCATCCCAAAACTCCAAAACTTCAACATCAGGCGTCATTTCTTTATTAACTCGATAAATCTTATGAGCTAAAGTTGAACCATCCGCCTTGCCCTTCTGAGTTTTTGGATAATCATCTTCCGTAGAATGATCTCCACTGTAAAATTCCTCATGACCTTTGTGTTCATCAGGATGAATCACATCATGACCAGCCTCTACATTGCCCTGGAATCGCTGTTGAACATTCTTGTTGCTATCAGGAATGGCTCTTTTGCCATATAATCCCTGATTACGAAGAACATTTCTTACGCTGTGAGCAATGACGCCACGACGACCAGTTAATAAAATGACCCTAGAATGCGGATCAGCATTATCTCGCTTCATCGCATTAACCACTTCATGGTTAACACCGCCATCATAATGCGGCTCAGAAAGAGAATCAGAATGACCCCACCAATCTTTACCCGCCCAATCCGATGGCTTCTCTGGAACATTCGCCAAAGTACCGTCGAAATCATATACACATAGCCGATTATAGCCTGACATCGTTTCTTCCAACCAATTTCTAAAATTCAGTTTCATCTCTTAGTTATTCAATTACAGCCCATTTTTAGAAACAGGCCATCTAAATATTATACCACAGATATTTCGTTTGTGAACCAAACCCCAGGAACAATGTGACATACAACGCAACTTTCGGAGAATTCGGTGGTTTAGGATCACCACACCAACCATTCGATGATACCGCCGATTATAAATCCAGAATTAAAGCCGGTGCAATTGTCGAAAACAATATTCGTGAAAAATTAATCACAGAATTAAACTGGGAAATCGAACCAGCTACCGATGAACAAGATAAATACGACGGAATAGATGGCTGGATCATCGGCGAAACCAAAATCCCCTTTCAAATTAAAGCCAGAAAAAACACTTCCGGTAATGATATCCTCTGGGAAGCCGTAAAACCCTGGCACCGAAATCTAATCAGCACATTCGAAGATATGGGAGATGCAGCATTTACAGGAAAAGATATGAAATGCAAAGCACAATATCTCATTTCTACAAGCAATAATGGTTGCGTAATTAGAATTAGAAATGTCCAAGAAACTATTGATAAGTCTAAAAAACTAGTTTTAGCATTAATCAAATCAGGTGATAATTTCGCATATACAGAAGACGGAGAAGCCAAAATCGTAAAAGACCCCAGCCGTCAAGCTAATTTCAACATGTCAGGAAACACATTTAAGATTAATTGCTTCATAAAACCAAATGTTTATGCCTGGAAACAAGATTTTGTTTTGGAAAATCCAATTGATTTGGTTTAAATAGAATATGGATATTAATCTAAACTTCAAATCATACTTGGAAATGTCGCACCTAAAACCCACACATGATGGCAAACTAGCGCCGTTTTTGTTCGATGGAGGATATGTCGCCACAGTCGATATGAAATTTGAAACCTATCCAGATAAAGAATTAAAAAACAAACTTTTGCTCTCAAATCGAGTTAAATTCTTCGCCCAAATACCAAATCAGCATAATTATTTGGTATTTGATGGCAATCATCTAGACACAACTCACAATATCCCAAATCCTGCTGAATATATCAGATTGCCAGATAATTGGTTTCGTTTTGCCGTCTTCGAATTCATCGATGGCAGCATCAAAGAACCATCTTAAAAATTTGTATTGCAATAAAATTGCAATTATGGCAAAATCTCCCTGCGTTAATTAATTATCACCATTTGCTCATAGGAAAACATTGTGAAGAGAATTTGCGAAATTGATTCCAAAATTAAATATAAATCCGTTGCAGAATTATTAGAATTGCCAATTGTCATTCGTTGCTCTGAATTCGACGAAAAAGATGCAAAAGAATTCGCAGAACAAATGAATCGTGCCCATAATACTGGGCAACCCATCATTCCCATTGTAGTCGATTCCTATGGCGGACAAGTTTATACATTAATTTCAATGATCGATGAAATTAATGCCTCGAAACTACCAGTCGCAACTATTTGTATGGGCAAAGCCATGTCATGCGGCTCTGTATTGCTGACATGCGGGGCAGAAGGTTTGAGATTTGCTGGTCCTAATTCCACTGTCATGATTCATGATGTTTCTTCCATGCATGGTGGAAAAAACGAAGAATTAAAAGCTAGTGCCAAACAAACCGATAAACTGCATAATCAAATCTTTAGATTAATGGCCACCAACTGCGGCCATAAACCAGATTATTTTCTAGATATTATTCATGGTAAAGGTCATGCTAATTGGTATCTCGATGCCAAAGAAGCTAAAAAACACAATATCGTGAACCATTTAAGAATTCCAAGCTTCAAAGTCACAGTTTCTATGGATATCACTGTGGAGTAAAATAATGCCTTTAATGCCAAAATGGTATCATCCAACAATTCCACCATCTAAACCCACAGAACCAGAAAAAACATGTTTGCAAAATCATGAAATAGGGCAAGTCGAGCTTTCCAGTCATTGTTCAATCGATATTCCAGAAGGCACTCAATCAGTCTATGCAGAAGCCATTCAAGAATATGATATGGAATTTATAAAATTAATTTGCTATAAACATACCACAATTCCTAACCCAGATTATGATGATGAATTGGCTAGATATAAAGCTGCATTAATAATCTTCGAAGAACAAATGGAAGAATGGGAAAAACTTAAAAAGATCTATGATAAAGAACAAGAAGATCTAACCCTGGCAGCAGAAAAAGCACAATACGAAAAACTAAAGAAGAAATTTGAGAAATAATGCAATTCACACCAGAACAAAAATACGTTATTCAAGAATTAACACAGCTTAAAAAGCCTGTCCAGTCACTCGGTGGTTTCGCAGGCACAGGTAAGACCACAGTCATCAAACAATTAGACAAATTACTGCCTAATTGGGCCGTCTGTGCTTATACCGGAAAAGCTGCTAACGTCCTTAGAAAAAAAGGATTGGAATCCAGCACCATTCACTCGCTCATCTATAAACCAGAAATGGATGGTGCTGGTAATATCAAAAAAGATAGAAACGGCAGCCCCATCTTTATACTTAACCCAGAATTCGATGCTGAAGGTATTTTATGCGATGAAGCTTCGATGGTTAACAAAGAAATTTATCAAGATCTATTGTCATTCAATAAACCAATTATCTTTGTAGGAGATCACGGTCAGCTTGAGCCTATCGGGTCAGATATTAACTTGATGGCCAATCCTGATTATACTCTAGAACAAATTCATCGTAACGCTGGACCTATCGCCTACTTTGCTGAATTCATTCGTAAAGGATATCGTCCTGCCGCTTATACTCAAGGCGGGGATGCAGTTAAATTCATAGATAAACGATACGCCGAATCTGTATTTAATAAAGTTAATCAAATTATCTGCGGTTTCAATCGTTCCCGTGTCGATATTAACAAGGAAGTGCGTAAAGCTGCCGGTTATCCCGATCATTGGCCCGTCGTCGGTGAAAAACTCATGTGCCTGAGAAATAACCGTAAACTAGGGCTCTTCAACGGTATGCAAGGCACCGTCCAACACCTCTTCAGTAAACCAAAAAATAAAATGACCTTCTTCGCTGATGGCATCTCCTACGATGTCCTCTTCGATCCAGATGCCTTCAATAAAGAACGTCAAGAACAATCCTTCGGCAGAGATGACCCCCTGCCCTTCGACTTCTGCTACGCCGCCACCTGCCACAAATGTCAAGGCGATGAATTCGAAAATGTACTCGTCATCGAACAACAATGTAAAGCCTGGGACTTTCGTCGCTGGGCCTATACCGCCGCCTCCCGTGCTAAACAAACTCTAACCTGGGCTATCTAAAAAGGACAAACAATGCTCAAAAAATTTCTTAATGAAGTCGCCTACGTATTCCGAGAATTTAAATATTTGAAATCTCTAAAGAAAATCAAACAACCCAAAAAAACCACACCCTTCATCCAAATTGAATTCAAAATTCCTGAACCCACAGAAGATGAAATCCGTGTCCTAGCACACCAAAAATGGGAACAAGCACAACCCTCTAATCGATCCTGTACCGATTTCTGGGAAGAAGCCGAAAATGAACTAAAAGGCAAAAAACACGAAAATATACACACCAAATCCTACGGAGAATAATATGAGCGTCCTCAGATGTACCATTTGTGAAGAAAATAGAAATGTCCTGACACACCTCGTGCAAGATATCCTAAAAACACTCGGCACCTCTGCCAACGGACATTCAACCCTAAATCAACTAATCTGCACCAAATGCCAAAGCCCAAAAAAGAACTTTCCAGTCTTCATACATGATGCCGAAATAGAAGTCGCATCAGATGCCATCGGAAACTATTCATTAACCCAAAATGCTAACAAAAATCATCACAATCAATTAGCCATCATTAATTCAGTTAAATCCTCTCTAGAGGAAAACCTTACCTGTCATATCGATGAACTCCAACATGCCTTCATCGCAGGTGGCAAAATCATCTGCATTTGTGGCAATTCCAAATTCACAAATGCAAATTTCATGGTATAATTCAACCATAAGGAGAAACCTATGAAATCCATTATGGCATTCAACGACGTTCACCTAATTACCCCAGAATTCAAAAATACCGAAAAAGCCCGGTTCCTCTACAATTGTGCTAGCTTTCTACATCGGGCCTATCAAATCAATCCCGAAACCTCCCGAGCCATCGCCGAATGCCTGCTCGGACGTATGAATAATATGCGACTGCATTATCATACCTTTCTCCATATCCTAGCCACCTTCGACTTCGCCGAAGAAAATAACGTCTACTTGCAAAAACATGAACAATTAGCCATCTGGTTTCATGACGCCATCTACGACATCTCCCTAACAACTAATGAACGACAAAGCGGCGAATTCATGATCGCTTTGTTGAAAAATTATATCCCCCATGAAGAATATATGGATGCCTATGATATCATCCTAGATACCGCTAAACATACCTCCATCCTCAAACATAATAGCTCAGATCTCGTATTAGATCTCGATGTATCTAACTTCGCCTATAATCGTGAAATGCATCTAATCGCTAATGCCGCCATACAAGCCGAATACCCCAGCCTAACTGATGCCGAATTTGCTATTGGGCGATTGAAATTCCTAGACGAATTTATGGATAAAGGTTTTATATTTCGTACTCCCTTATTTAAAGATAAATTCGAACAACAAGCCCGAGATAATATCCAATTAGATCTTCAGGAATGTGAACGCATCCTGAACAAAAAAGGATCAGTTCGTTCAAGGGAAGAAATCTACCTCACACTCAAACAACTATCAAACGATATTCAAAAAGGGGTCAAATGAGTTCTACACAAAATTCAATCATCGCCGCCTGTGCCATCGCTATGACCGCCTTCATCGGCTGGCTAGTCTTCTCAGTTAAACCACCCACCGAAATCCCACCCGTTCAAAACTACCCCCTCAATATGGAAGTTACCTCCTACATGGGGAACCCCGAATTAGAAGAAGACTTCGTGCCCACTCAACTCAATGATAAACTTATCTCCATATTTCATAGCGTCGTCTATAACGAAAAAGAAAATAACTACGTCTACACCTACCGCATCAGCTATCTCGGTAAACAAAAATGCTTGCTAGCCTGGGAAGTTATCAACCAAATCTTCAGCCTCGATAAAAATGTAGACCTCATCCCACTAGAACCAGAAAAAACTGTAGAATTCAAAATCTCTAGCAATATCCCTCCAGTTCTCGTCATGGGAAACGCCTGGATCTATAAAGCTAAAGAACTCAATGATAAAAATACCATCTGGGAAATGTTCGAACTAAATAGCCAATCTGGACCCCTACCACAAATAACACCCCTTCGTCCTAATTAAAATGCCACTTAAAGGCACCAAATTCAATCAAATTCGATACTTTCTTCGCTCCAACCAGTAAAAACCCATATTTATGTCAAAAGCCAAGATATTGACCGATCAAATACTGAATATCGCTAATGGACTCCACACCGATACCCTCTTAGATATCATCGAATCACTAAGCGATCTAGAAGAAGCCAAATCCACGGCTATCTTAAAGTCCATCACCGCACAAGAACTAGAAGAAGTCTACGATCTTTATCAAGAATTGTGCGAAACCGTAGATGTCTGTGTCCCCATCCATCTCTCCTGCTACGTTAAACTAGGCGGGGAAGTCGATCTAGATGTAGATTCCCCGCCCTATACCATTACCGCAGACAGCGACGGCTATCAAGGCTCCTTCCACCTTAGATCCCACATTAACGAATCAACACTATTAAGCATCCCAAATGTCAAAATAGCCTACAATGATCTCAAAAAGAAAAACCTAAAATTCAAATCCCTCTTGAAAACCTTAGAAGATAAATATAAAATTAATTCTAAAACCATTCTTTCACATATCATGAATGAAAATGAATGAATCAATACCAAGTAAAAATACCAGAACATAATGCCTATCTGGTCTGCTACAAAGTTGTTAACGGTCACAATTTCATCATTAATATCAATGAAAGCGTTGATAAAGCAGGACGCTTCGATGAAGATGATTATGTTTTAGAAGTCTGCCGGAACCATTTCCCCCAAGTAATTATCTCCCCCTGCGGACGAAGAGATGAACTTGAAATGCTTTCCATACAAAAGGAAAGCCCTCCACTAGAAGAATTGGATTGGATATGATCTTTCTCTGTATTTTAATCGCCATCATTCTCGGCTTAGTTCTATCTTTCCTCTGGACCATCATTACTGATGCCTATTGGCATTCTTTCGTACCACAATGGTGGTTCTTCGGAATCGCTTCCTTTATTTTACTCAGCATCAGAATCATTCGCACAGAAGGTTGGGGCGAGTATTTCTATGGCTTTCATTGGATTGCTGATATATTTTCATGGCTTCCAGATTTTTGGATTTGGTTCACCACGTAAAAACGAGAAAACCACGAAGTAAATTCGTGGTTTTCTCGTTTTTTTAATTACACGCTTGCTCGACGTGTTTCCCATGCCTTCTTTGCCGCATTGCTACGCTTTTCTTTCAATGCATTAGCTTTGCGAGTTTTCCAAGCTTTTTTGGCTGCGTTCACTGGTGGTCCTCCTTTCTTCCAAGTTGTGTCCATATGGTAATAACGAAAATCCAAATGGACTAAAGGATTAATCTTTCGAACGTTTTGACAACGATACAATACCATGCTTTGCACCGAATCTTTATACCAAATAGGCTGTAAAGATTCATATTCATATTTGTTCAACATGCAACGAATCATCGAACAATAAAATGCAATTCGCATGTTGCCACGATTCGCATCACAATAATTAATACGCTCTAATTCTCTAAAGCTACTGTGACCACTGAATAAATTGTCACAACCATGTAGAAATTTACTGCCACGTAAAGCATACGCAAAAGTAAAATGAACCTCCGCTCCATGACTAAGACGCAAATCATCAAATAGCCATGTCGCTGTCTCCGCAGTTAAACCACCACAAAAATCAAAATGAGCGTAATCAAGATCTTTCTCCAAACCTAATGTAGACAACGAATCCAAATGCAAAGTGAAATCAATTGGAATTGATTTAATATTAGCCAATAACTTCTTGGCATTAAGCTCATCTTTCTCAATAAGGATGTGATGACCAGTATTATCAATCAAATTGTTTTTAAATGCAGTTTTAACGTCCAATGCATCCACACCAGGAAACCAAAGTGTGTTTTTCTTTTTATTACTAGGTTGCACTAAATCTCTAGTAATGTTTTTGCACTTTCTATCCCAATACATTAACTCGCCCTTTATAAAAAGTGTCAATTTTTTGTTTCTCATAAGCAGAACAAAGTTGATACATGATTGTATTTGTTTTGGGATGAATGGTTTCTTGCGAATAATCAAACGCCACAGGCACAACTTTGGCCAAACGCAAAGCAATCATTACACAACGAGGCTTTTTGTTTGCTACCTCATAGTGAATCTGAGGGAGAACACCTTCTTTATCATCCTGCTTCCATGCCAAGTTAGTAGAGACATCTTCGCCCTGACGAAAAGAAAACAATTGATGCTTACCAGTCATCAAATAATATTCTTCAGGGGTTTTCTTTTCAAAATTCCACAACATATCAATGCTGTCATACTTGGCAGAACCAAATTCCTGAAACAGCAAAGCTTGGTTATCTTCGATCCATTTTTTGGCCTTCAGGTCAATGATTCCTCGTACACCCAACAAATTATTAGCTTGTGGGTTTTGTTTCCAGAATCGCTCACCAGCTTGAAGAGAATATTTGGGTTTCTTTTGCTTGATCTTCAAACGAATCTGCTCTAAAAGCTCTGCACCCCAATATTGCTCGTCAATAGCCTTAAAGATAGCATCGATAACAGGATACTTTCGATGATGCTCCTTTAAAGTAATTACCATCGATTGCTCAATAGCACGAATCTTGCCCTCAGAATCAGAATAATAACCTGGAGTTAAAATGTGAGGTTTATTGCGAGCCTTATGCATACCCGGCGAACAACAAAATTCTGAATTCTTTTTGTAGCCAGCACCTCGACCAGTATTTTGACGCATCGATGTGCGATTCGATGGCTTACTAGTAAAATCAAACTGAATCGTATGATCGTACAATTGAGTGTTACGTCGCACCGATGCTGTATAAATAATCACCATCGGATTGCGTTGCTGACCAAGTGGCGATTCACGATACTTAGTCTCAATCGCAGACTTCATATCTTTTTCTTTGTAATTCACACCTTCATCTTCACCACCAATATATGCCAAAACTTCATAATGAGCAGGCAAATGAGATTTTAAAGCAGGCAATAACTCTTCACGCCAAATCTCATTTTTATTGAGATAACGCAAAGCAGCATATTGAAATCCACTTCCACTTTCAATGCCCGCTATCAACAACTCTGCTAACTTCTTGGGCACATACTCAGATTTATACCACTCCCAAGTTGCTAGCACTTTAGGATCATTCTTAAATTTAGCCATTTGCTTTTTATCAAGTTTCTTTGGATGTGAATACCAAAGTTTAATAAAAGACTCAATGTTGCAATAAGAATGAGATCTGGTATTCGTCGTCATTCCTAATTTTTCAATATCTTTAACGCCCCATTCTACAGCCCTTTCCGTAATCAATGTGGTGGCATCTACAGGCAAACGATAACCCTTATCCGGCTCAATGTTTCTCGTAATTGAAAATTCTTTGACCGCAGCATGCGATAAATCAAGCGTTGCAGATACGTTCACTAACGTAATATTCGATTTAGCACGCTTAGAACACGTCAAATAATCATAAAGACCAACTTCTTTAAACATTTCATCCGTCACACCGGAAACTTTAGTGCCCACGTCCGCTTCATCATTAATCAATAACAAATGAGAATCTTTTTTCTCTTTGATCGTCTCAATATAACGCATCCAAGCACGACGATCACTTTTTGAAGTTGATCTCCGCAAAATCCACAAACCAACATGATCTGAAGTTTGACGCCAATCATCTCCTTGAGGAACTTGCCAATCACTTATCAATTGACCCAACAATAAAGATTCTTTTTTATTGCGAATCTTAAATTTACCCCAATAAGCTTGCTGTAACGGCCATTCTCGCTCAAATTGATCTTGACCACCACAATCATTCATCAATAAGAAAATAGGAAAAACCTTGATCTTATACAAAAGATACATGCAAGACGCAATAAGAATCGCCATGTTCTGAGAATCTTTAGTCTTGCCTCCCTGCTCTGGCTTAATTATGTTTATAATTGGCTTGGATTTCTTATAAACATGTTTTTCAAAATCAACAAACAACGTTACCGCTGTTTCCGCCATCTTTTCCGTCATGATAACTTCATGCTCGTTTGATTGCATTAACAAACTGTCAGATTGAATGTTGAGAACATCATCGAAAAATGAATAATCCAACGAAACAGGAACTTTGTGCTTTAGAAAAGCAGCATTAATACTGCGAGCCATCGCAATGGCCTTCTGTTGAATCAATTTAGCCTTGGCCCGAGTCCCTGGATGAAACTCCAATATCTTGGGCTCTTTAGAAGATGAAGCAAGCTTTTGAATTCCAGCCTGAAACTTAGAACGTACTCCAACAGACATTTTGTAGCATCCTTTGCGAAGACAAACCCACCAAAAATCAAAGTCCACACCGCAAATTCTACCACCAAAATCAAACTTGTAAACCAACAAGAACTTTTTTTAGCCAAAATCCAAACAAGTTAGATAGTTCATGCTCAAAAAAGTCCCCCTCAAATATGCCCTAAGCATTAATAGCCAAACGCTTTAAAGCAATTTCATTGTATTCTGAAGAAATCTCGACCCCATGACATGTCAAATCATAATCCAATGTCTTATTTAAAGTCTGAGCCGCTACCAAGGTCGTGCCGCTACCCATAAAAGGGTCCAAAATCGTGCCATTCATAGGACATAATAACTTGATCAACCAAATAGCCAACCTTTCAGGATATTGAGCCGGATGCGTATTTTCTGATGATTTATCCACAGAACCAGTTCCCACCTCTACATAATCCCGACAACGGGCAATGCCAGTCTTGGCCGGGCTAACACCAGATTTATAATCTCCAACTCCTTTAATACTCTCAAAACCTACTCGATCACTAATAGCTCCATTCGCCTTGGCATCACAATATGGTTTTCTTGTTTTTGAAAACCATAAAATACTTTCCCACGCTCGCCGTGGCCTCACAATATTTCCCAACGGCGGCGAATCAGGCTTAATCCAAATTAACTCCTCAGCCTCAATCCAATCCGCTCGCATCGCTAATCTCGTTTTCAACACATAATCAGATATTTGACCGTCTTTTATATGCGGACGAATTACTATGGCTATAGAACCCGTATCCTTTAAAGCGGCTCTATAACAATTAGCCCAATTAACCGTCCAGTCAGGATAAGCCTCCTCCGAAATGCCACCATATTGTTTTTTACGCTGTTGTGCATAAGGAGGTGAAGTTATTATTGCATCTAAAGAATTAGGCTCAAACTGCGTAGCAGCTTTAAAACAATCATCATTTATTATCATGCACTAATATAGTAATTTTTTTTTAAACCCCCCCCATCTCTATAAAAACTTTTCAGCTATTAGATGAAAAACCCATAATTAAAAGTTTTTAATTCTGTAACACAGAAATAATAATCGAAGTAAGGTGTAATAAAGAAAAAGGGGGTCATAGCTCCTGGTAGGTAGGGGGTAGGGTGGTCATGTCAAATGTTTTTCAAAACAATTGTTTTATTGTTAATTTTGCGACACGTCCCTCTAATGTACAACTAAACTAGGCCCCCAATGGGGAGTGGCGGGGGCCAACCACTAGCCCCCGCCACCCTAGTCCAACCACACCACACTAGGCCGCTTGTCGCTGTTCAAGTTCGAGTTGTTCGAGGATGTCCTCAATCGCTTCATCGTGGCCGTTGTGAGCATCTTCAATCAGTTGCTCTTGTTCGATGGCAGCAATCATTTCGGCTTCCGAGCGATGAATCTTCATGGTATCTCTTTCGTTTCGTTAGGGTGAGTTGTTGTCCTTACATACCACTAATGTACAACTTAACTACAACGTTCTTCATGTCTGGCATAGGCCACGGCTGCCGCTTGCTTGTGCATGGCACGCCAACGATCCACACTGATACGTTCGGGCCTTGGTGCTTGCAGCTTGCGACACAAGCAGAACTGTCCCACTTCATCACTGTTCCCCCATTGCTTTGCGGTTGCGGCTGGCTCTTGTGTTGAGTCGCTTAGTGCGACGATCACTGTGGGTGCCTGTGCCACTGCGGTGTGCCATGTGGCCTCGTCCCACTTCCCATTGTGCTTTGCAGTTGAGCTTGATCTTCATGGTTCGCTCCGTTGTTAGTTGTTACATGCTTCTAATGTACAACTTAACTAGCAGGCAAGTTCGTGGGTTGGTTGAAACATCATGGCATCGAACTTGGCATTAAACTCACAAGTGGGACACATGATGGCCCCCACCCCTGGCACTGCCGTTTTGCCACGGTAGGAGTTGGCTCGCACCTTGACCACATGACCAGCCTTGCACTTGTAGACGAACACGGTACGCCAGTGTGGTTGGAACCCGCCCCGAACCTTCTCACTTCCGATTGGCGAACCCAGATTGATTTGACACATGGCTTTGTTCCTTGAGTGTTGTGGTTACACTCACCTAATGTACAAATTAACTTTGCACAAGTTAAAAAGAAAAGAGCCCCCGAAGGGGCTCTCTCCACTAGGCCGCTCGCTTCCACTTCGTTTGATCGGTCAGCTTGTAAAGGTATTCGCCACGACCACGGCGAAAGCCCACACTATCGGGCTCGCTGAACGTGCCAAGTCCTTGATGACTGGTTGGGTTGCCGACCATGCGATTGATACCAGCAATCAAGCCAGGTGACAGATTGTCGCAATGAATATCGACGCTGCCGGGGATAGACGAGAACCAATTCTTGGTGTAACGTGGTCCGCCGTCATCCGCAAGAGCGAAATTGCGATTGTCGAAAACGTGTTGGTCCACACATTCAAACTTCAGTTCGCTGGCAACTAACTGGATGAAAAACTTCATGTCGAATCTCTCTAGGTAAGGGGTGTTGTTGTGGTTATATCCAAGTAATGTACAACTAAACTTGCTTGAGTAATCGTCGAAGTGCATTGCGGACAGCCCGATGGGCCAGTGCTTTGCCGAACTTACGAAGATGTTTGTGATAGCCCAAGCAATTGTGGGCCTTGGCAGCGTGTTCGGTTTTCTTCATGGTTGCTCCTTACCCAACTAATGTACAAATTAACTTTGCAAGGAATAAAGTAAAAGCCCCCGAAGGGGCTTCTCTCTAGGCCGCTTTGATGCGACGTTCCAGTAGTTCGGCGAAGATCTTCGTAAGCACGATCTTGACTTCCAGCGGCTGCCGATTGAATTGCTCGGGGGTGTTGCCCAAGTAGTTGTAGATCGACTGTGCTTCGTCGGTGTTGAGCATGGTGCCCATTGCTGCCGACTTCATCGTTTGAAACCGGCAATACTCATCGAACGGCATGTCCAAAGCTTTGTGGTTTTTGTCAAGCTTGGCTTGATCGGCACCACTGTTTTCGATTGCGATCTTGGCCTTGGCGATAGCAGCTTCAACACGGTTCATCGTTTCTCTCCAGTTAAGGTTGTGGTTACACCCAACTAATGTACAAATTAACTTCGCAAGGAATAAGAGTAAAAGCCCCCGAAGGGGCTTTGTGTTAGCAGTAGTAAGGGACGCCAGCACGTTCGGCAGCCAGATACTTTGCCTCTTGTCCACTACTAACGTAGGCGTCTGAGCCGTATTGTGGGAACCACGGTTGCCAAGTGGTCACATCCAATTTCGTGACCGATTCCCGATGAAGCAGTTCGCATTCGTTTTCAAAGCCATGTCGTTCTGCGATGCTTCCAAGGATGAAAACTTGAATTGGTTCCCATCGGTAAAGAGCAAAGCGGACCTTTTCAATCTGTTTGGCAACATAATCCTTGCAGAATCGGAATGAATTGGTCCAATCGTGTCGGACAGTTGGGCTTCGCCATTGGTTGCCGTGTTCGTCGCTGGCAACCACATAAAACTCTTCGATCACATCAGGTTCGCCATCCTCAGTCCAACCAATTTGAGCGAGATCGGAAGCGGTTGAGAAGTGAAGCATTGTTTGGCTCCGGTGAGTGTTGTCATTACATCCAAGTAATGTACAAATTAACTTTGCACAAGTTAAAAAGAAAAGAGCCCCCGAAGGGGCTCTCTCCACTACCTAACGTAGTCTCGCCAAGTCTTTTCGGGGGGCGGGGCGTTGAGAACCCGATTGATCGCCGCATCAAGTTCTTCTTTGTTTTCCTTGATGAATTTGGTCATGCTGAGGCGACTGGACCGATACCAGTTGTAAAGGCCCTCATCGTTGTCGATCCATTGGCGACGATCATCATTGTTGAGCTTGTTCTTGGCCATTGTTTGGCTCCGGTGTGAGGTTGTTACATTCACCTAATGTACAACTAAACTATGAAATCTGTTCGACAAGCCAATCAGCGACAAATCTTCCGGCTTCAGCCGGTGACGAAAAACGAGTGCCATCGTTGCCACCAGCACGAGTGCCGTCTGAATTGTCAGGCAGATCAACATCGACACAATGGCCCCGTCCATCACGCATATGCCATTGAATGTCGAAATACACGGTCAGGTGACTGAGTTTCATCTGCTTCTCCTAAATGTACAAGTAAACTAAGGCACTTTGGCAGTTCCCGCCGCCACCCCTATGATTGGTGGCCCATTTTCACCGCCAAGCAATTAGGCGGCTTTGTTGTAGGCCACATGGCCCCGACGTTGCACGTTCGGATCTTGCAGTTCCATCTCGCCGGTGCTGAGGTAAGGCCACTTCTTTTGAGCGTTCTTAAACGCATTCACGGGGTTGACAGCCCGCACCTTGCCCAGAAACCGACCACAGTTGAAAACTTCAAAGGTTCGCATAGTTCTTTCCAAAAAAGAGGATCAAAAATTATAAGCTTGTGATGACAGTCTAGGGGTCACATGATAGTTCTCCTTATGTTAGAGCCACTGTTCAAGTTTATATTCCCTTGGCGACTACTCAGTGTACAACTAAACTACACTGTTTCTTTCCGATAGATGCTCTCGATATGGACCGCATCCTTGGCGACTCGATTGCCGAAGCACTTCAAGGCCGCATGTAAGTGCTGATTTCCGAAGTAGTTGCCATCGGAGAATGACGGCTTGGCGGTTTCCAGATAGCCCGACAGCGGATCGACGTGATACTTGTTGAAATACTGGTTGTAGACGATGAATTGGTCGCCATTACAGACCAGGACAATTCGGTAGGGCAAAGTGCCCGGTTGCTTGATGACTGGCGTTGTAGCCAAGTAAGTGAATCCCTTTGTGTCCACATCGGGGGTCAGGTCAATCAGGTGGGGAAACTTATCACGCAGAACATTCATGGCTTTCTCTCCGTTTGAATTGGTGGTTACATTCACCTAATGTACAACTAAACTTCGGCGATCACTCGGTATCCGGCTGGTTGCACATCAAGCACTTCGTATTTGGCTTGCAGGAGCCGTTTGATGGTGGCTTGATCGGCACCGCTGAGCGACCGAATCTCAATAGTGAATGTTTGGACCATATGATCCACTTGCACAGTGCGACCCGGTCTAACCTGATAATTTTTGAGAAATCTGTTCATTGTTGTCTCGGGGGTTGGAGTTGGTTACATTCACCTAATGTACAAATTAACTTTGCACATTTATAAAGGGGCTTTCGCCCCCCCATTAGGAGAGATAGCAGGTCATTTCGTATCGGCCACTTGGCATCCGATACCAACTGAGGATAACTTGGCCGACTTCTTCGACTAGGTTGCCCCGTTCGTCCTTAAGGACGACGTTGACAGTTTGGCGTCCATTGTCCCCATAGAGATCGCAATCGCCCGTTGTCCAGCCGAATTCCTCCAGCACGTCATCAATGGCACGGATGAAGTCGCCCTTGAAGTTGTAATAGTTATTGGTAGTGCTGAGGCTGGCAACTTTGTCACGAACGGGGTGCTTAGACTTAATCATTGTCTTGTCTCTTGGGGTTTGGTTGTTACATCCCACTAATGTACAACTAAACTAGGCTTCGATTTGGTATCGAGGTGGCATAGCATGGTTGTAGATTGCCTGAGCCACTAGTTTGCCATTGACACTGGTTTGCATGACGCTGAAGGTTGTGCAGCTTGTCGGCTTATCGGTAGCATTCTGCAAGCTACGGATGAACTTGCCGTAAGTCTCACGATCACAATCAATTAGCATGGCTCTTGTCCTCTTGTGTGTTGTGGTTACACTCACCTAATGTACAAATTAACTTTGTATTATTTTAAATAGAAAAGGCCCCCGAAGGGGCCTTTTCATTAGGCTGCGATGATGGCTGCGACGTTTGGCCGCACGAACTTGGGGCGATCATCGCAGAATCGTTGAACTCGGTCGATGGTGGCTTCCCGTCCCTTGAGCCATCGGAGGAGGATGACAGCATGGGGGCCGTTCAAGGCCGATTGAATGATGAACCGATCACGATTCGCCTGAGCCGCTTGTTGGGCACGCTCTTGCTTCTGAGCGAGCCGTTGCTTGTCAAGCTCTTGATGACGCTTGAACCGTTCGGCGGCACGAGCTTCATTCAGGGCCTTCTTGGCGAGTTGCTTGGGGGTCTTGGCCTTAGCCGAACGAACGTGAGCAATCTTGTCCTTAGCCATGTCACTTTACTCCGCTTGAGGTTTGTTATCAACACATGCCACAAATGTACAACTAAACTAGTCGTCGGATTCTCCGAACTCGATTTTGCCCATGATTAGCAATTCTTCGATGCCGTAAACGCTGGGTGAATCACATGACTCACAAGTGTACTTCCTTGCGTCTGGTTCGACCCCATAAGCGACTTCGCCACAAGCGAGGCAATAGCCACCATTTTCCTCAGACAGTTCCGCATACTCTTCCTCACTGATTCGGATAATCATTTTGCACCTTTGAGATGATTGGCGGTTACACCCACCTAATGTACAAATTAACTTTGTATGAATTTAAAAAGAGAAGAGGGGCTTTCGGGGCACCCTCCCTCTTTAACTTGTTAGGCCGCTTGTTTCATTCCCATTTTTGTCGTGATAGCCCGATAACACTCGTTAAAGGGCAGATCGGTAAGGCTCTTGGCCTTGAGTTGTTCGTCACCCTTCTTAACTTTGAGGTGCAAACCCTTCTTTTTCGTTTCGTGGGCGGTCACGAAGATGAAATCGAACATGGTGGCCCGAACGTTGATGACTTCCACCAGCGACTCGGTCGATTGCTTGTGGCAGACGTTAAACAGAATGTCGCCGGGCTTCAATTGCTCCAGCTTCTCAATTCGTTCTCCCCGCAGAAATCCCTTGCTGCTGCGGCCTTTTTCGTAGCGACGATTGTTGCCTTTGTCCATGACTTTTCTCTCTTGTGGTGTTGTTGCTGTTACAGCCTAGTAATGTACAACTAAACTAGCGGGTGATCCTCACTGCAATCCAAAATCTCAGTGTCCACAACTTTGACTAATCCATCGTCATAGACGAAAGCATATTCGCAATTGTCGATAACCCGTTGTGCCGCTTCGTCAGGGTCAGTCCCCACGTCCACAGCTTCAATCTCAATTCTCACAATTGCATATCGAATGATTTTCATTGATGCTCTCTTGGCAACAGGGTGAAGCGATGATCGTAACGACACGTTGAAATTCGTTCGCCAATTGTGCTGGTTCGGTGCGAGTGAATGATTAGCAACTTGCCAATGCGAGTCACCTTAATCTCCCGACCAGAACAGTTGATGATTGCTGTGTGAGTCATATAGCCTCTAATGTACAACTAAACTAGGTCATCGGCGTACCACTCAGCCCACAATTTCACAACTTCGTTGTCTGGTTCTTCTGCGATATGATCTCGGACGTATTCGACCCCTTCATTGGTCAAGGGATTCTCCAGCCATACGCCAATCTTAGTGCCGTCGCTAAGAGTAATTGCGTTGACACAATCCCCATGATTGCCGCAATGTTGTGGGCTATCGGCACTTCCCCCACCATCAGCAAACGGCCCTTTAGGATATTCGTCGCTATCGTAGGACGATTGATCTTCGGGGTGCGGCATATCCTTCATACAATCTTCGCAGTAGATGTCAGCTTGATAGATGTAGGCTTTCATCACGTTTCCTCTGAGTTGTTGTTGGTTACACTGAGGTAATGTACAACTAAACTTGCACCTATTTTTTCTTTACGATGCTTTCTTGATGTCCTTGGGGGCATCATTAAGGAAACGACGCTTGCCTTGCCGGGCACGTTCCCGTTGTTCACGAGCTTGTTTGAATTTATCACGAAACTTCTGACCACTGCGACCCATGATGTCTCCTAAATGTACAACTAAACTCCACTTTCTTGCGATTGAGCCAGAAAGCAAAGTACCGTATAGCCAACTGCCAACCACCACACCCAATTAGGGGCTCCAGCATAAGCAAGAGCCACACAAACAAAAATCATTACCATCTGTTGTCCCCTATGTACAACTAAACTACTTCGAACTCTTGAATGCTGATGAGGTCTACGCCGAATTTATCGCTGGTCCATGTATTGTCCAATCCTTCAACAGGATCTTTAAATTCAGGATGATCTCGTTTGATGAATGCCTTTGCCTTGCGTTTTGTGCTGAACACCGCAATAGGCCCCGCTCCCTCTCCGCTCTCACCTTGGCACACAACAAAAACTTTCATCATTCTCTCCTTGGAATTTTTGGTTTACGTCACAACAATGTACAACTAAACCTTCTTCCAAATTCCAGCGAAGGGAATATCCAGGGCAGGTTTGCCCCCAAAAGTCGGGTGTCCAGCATTGCCGATGAACCGCTTGATGCTGCGGAAACTACCGTAGTTCTTTTTCAACCAGTCCATTACGCCGGGCTTGTCCAGCACGTATAAATCCGTCGCATGATAACCAAAATCATCATCGCTCAATCCTAGAGCGGCTTGGAGTTGCAACTTCAATGCAGACGGCTCAAATTCAACACTCATGATTTTTCCCCTTGGTTGTTGATGTTACAACCCACTAATGTACAAATTAACTTTGCAAGATTATGAAAAGAAAGCTCCCCCCTTTCGGGGGGAGAATCTTAGGCGATGACGTAAACTTCGCCGTGCATTCTGATAGCACGAATGTTTTTCAATTCGTAATCCCGTTCAAAAACCTCTTTCTCAACACCTTGGCGAACCGATGGCTTGTTTCGTCGAATGTGTTGTTCGGCTTCCTCACGGTTGACGTGCTGGCCGTTGTTGTCATAGTAAGAGTGGCGAAGCGACTTCTGAATTTTGGTTTTCAGGTAGGTTTTAACTTCGCCGTCTTTCGTATGTTGAATCAGGCCGATCCGTTTGCCGACTTCGGTTGCGAGTTGTTCGCCCCAAGAGCGGCTTTGAGCGGTGAAGTGTTCGACCGTTTCATTTTCATCGGCGTGTTCACGTTCCCGTTGATTGTTGACAGCGTTTTCGTATGACCAGTTTCCGATCATTACGTTGACGACAGCCAGCTTTTTGACGCCCCGTTGAATCATCGGGCATTTTTGCCCACCAACAAAGTTGGGCTTGGTGAAGGCCAGAATCGTCGCAAACGTCGTGCCCTTCTCATCGTACAGCTTCTTTGCCAATTCTTCGACAGTGATCGTTTTCATCTTTGCACCTTGGAGGTTGTTTGTCCGTTACAGCCCACTAATGTACAACTAAACTAGGTACTGAGCCAATTCATAGATGGGCTCAGCCCCATTGTAATAACTGGCTCTTGCCACCAGAACACCGTCTAAATAATGTTCGGTAGTATTGGCTGTCAATGTAACTTTCACCCGTTCATCGTAATCGGCAACAGGGACAACACGATCCTTCGTACAATACGTTTCCCACGAGCATTGCACTAGCCGTTTGCTGCAAGGTTGGGGGTGCGTAATACACACCGATCCATCCTCGAATGGATAATACCCATCTTCAAGGTATGATTCCATATCATTAACATTATCGCCACGCCACAATCGCAGCTTAACCGCTTCAATGAACTCCTGCTCAGCCAGCTTCACATCATCAAACAACTTGCAATCATTTACCACGTTGTTCATGATTACGACGACAATGATTTGTTCCATATTTGCTCCAATGTACTGCTCCGGTTTGAATTGTTGGATATATCCCAGCAATGTACAACTAAACTTCTTTGACGACTTCGCCAGTCAGTTTGAGGATGATGGCCCTTGCTTCTTCTTTGGTTGGCCCACCCATAATCTTGGCCCCCACATCAGAATAAGTCAGAGTCTTGCGAGCAATGGCAAGCTGATGCCTTTGTGGCACAGTAAGTATTCTGCTCATGGTTTACTCCAGTTTGAATTGTGATACATCCCAGCAATGTACAAATTAACTTAGCTCAGCAATGTACAAATTAACTTAGCTCATGAGCCCAACACTCCAGATCACTGCCGTCTTTGCCAGTGATTTTGACAATCGGATCACTACCATCGCCAACCCAAATAGATTGAATGGTTATGTATTTACTGCAAGTTCCCTCAGCGGGATCATTCCAGAATACCTCATCACCATTGTGCAGAGCTTTGACTTGTTTTCTATTCACTTTGCCTCTCCGGTGGGTGAACTACCTTACGATTCTCAATACGCCAAACTTCGACATAAACCATGCCCACACCCATTTTATGCAATTCAAGATTGCGGGTATTGGCTTCCGATTGACTCAACCACTCTTGATCGGTATGAGGGATTACAACTCCCTCCAAATTGACACAGCAATACAAATGGCGGTCTAATTCTTCCGTCTGTTGAATTTCAGCCCGCAAATCTTCCATCGTGTTCTGGACATTCTCCAGAATGATGCCCATTCGATCCAATCGAATTCTGAGGCTAACCCATTCATCATTCTTGATGTTTTGTACAGCTTTCAAGGCGAGTTCGACTAATGCTTTTGCCATGACTTCTCCAATGTACAACTAAACTAAAAAGAGATACCTCCCACCCATAGGCGGGTGGGAGGTATCCTAACAAGCCCACAAGTGGGAACTATGCGGCCTTCTTCGACGGACGACCCAGCGGCAACTCCGCACCATACAAGGAATTCGCCTTCCAGATGTTCGGCATCGAGATAAGGCTGACACGACCGCTCTTATACTTGATTCCGAGCGGCTTGTCGAAACCAGCTTCAACCCGCTGAGCGGCCAGCTTGCCACTCTTGGCATGAAGAATATCCTTGGCACGACCCAGAGCATCTCCCTTACCATCCTTCGCCAACTTGGCGACCAGCTTGCCAACCTTCTTCAGATCGGCATCCGTGTAAGCACGGGGGCGACCCAACGTCTTACCCTTCGCAGCTTTCTTGGTGGCCTTCTTAGCCTTGGTCTTGGCGGTCTTTTTCTTGACCACAACCACGATCTTGGCCTTCTTTTTGCTGGCCTTCTTAACCTTCGGAGCAACCACAGCGGTCACTTCAGGGGTCACTTCGGTCACGACCACAATCTCAGGCGTGGCATCGATGATCGCAGCACCAGCACTCAGAATCGGATCGCTCCCAACATTTCCAATCGTTTCCATAACATCTCCCAAAAACAAAGAAACTAGAAACTGGCTCTCACCAGAACAACAACACAATGTACAACTTAACTTAGCCACTCAACATAATGCGGATGATTATGCTTTCTGGCATTGTTCAACAAATCCTCAAGAGAAACCTTCCATGCTTGACAGGCCACACTCCAGCCCGCATCGTAATAATGAAAGATAAACCTCATTCGTCTCTCCTTTAGTTTTATTTTACATTCCTCCAGTGTACAAATTAACTTCACATGTGTGACTATAAAAAAAGACTCAAGTGGCGTCCCACTTGAGTCTAATTAGTATATAAAAATTTTAATCTTTTCTAGTTAGTGGTCAGATGGGCGGCCCTTTGTTTCTATTTAGATAATTAAAAACAATCAGGTTTTTGCTCAGTCTGACCTTGATCGGTTTTGGCAACCACAGGATCAAGGTTATCTCCTTTAAGTTAATTCATTGTCACAAACTTGCAATGTACAACTAAACTAGCAAGTCCGACATTCACCATCGCCACCCAGATACGGGTCAATCTCGATATTTACCTCGAAATTGTGAGTCAGGTTTTGAACCGTATCAGGCATCAACAACGCCCAAAACGAATCTTGATTGATCTCGCTGACAAATGGATCAGCAACGGCTTGGCGAGTCCCATAACCCGCCGTAACCACCTCAGTGAGAGCATCATCAACGAACCGTAACCCCTCACCTGGAGTAACAAAATCATTACTCCTAACCAAAATAGCTGGAACGTGAAACGCATCACGTCTGCCAACCAATTCACAACTTGCTAACTGTCAAGTGTACAACTTAACTTAAGCAAGTGCCAACTTAAATTGACGATTAATCCGACGCTTCTCCAAGCTCCGTGCATGGTATTTTTGCACACCAGCACGCCACTCCTCACTCGTAACATTAGGCACCATTGCCAGATAGCTCAGAGGACAAGAGTAGTAATAAGGATGCATGGATTCTTCCATATCCTTATAACCCCACATGCCCGAATGATACCGAAGCAAGTCAACTTCGATCCACCGATCAGTCATCTTGACCTCGCCAGTGACAATGTTGGTGCGAGTATGTTCAAGAACCATATACAACACACCGGAGAACCGATTGCCACGATAGCAATGAGCGATGCATTGGGAATTGACCTTCAAATCGCCCCGAATGTTTTCCCAAGGTTTGATTCGACTCTCAATCAACTGCTTCTTAGTCGTCTCGGTGTAATACCAGCCCATGTCAATCTCCCGTTTGAATGTAGGTAACAACCCTACAAGGTTCTATCCCAACCATCGTACCATTGCCCGACTGCAATAACAGCCCATGCAAAGAACTCTTGCTGATTGTACTTAATAGCTGTACGAGCCGCCCAACTATATCCCTCACCATAAATGGCACGAATAATATCCTGACGAGCTTCACGTACAGTCATCATGTCAAATCCCCAAATGATTTGTCTAGAACAATTGCCCCACCAATGTACAACTAAACTAGCCACTCAATAAACCAAGGCTCTGGACTACCCAGCTTCGCCAAACCATGATGCCAGAAACAAAGATCATACAATCGTGTAGGATACTTTGAATCTGGCAGGATGGTTGACCATGAGCCTTTGCGAAGATAGTGAAATTGCCACATTCTAAACCCGGTTTTTCTTTTCCAACTGCTTTTTGATCCAGGCATCTTCTTGTGCCTGTCGTTCCTCAATACCCGTAAGGCCCACACTTTGTTCCATCTTGACAATTTCTTTGTTCAGCCCTTGCAACACTTTGATCTTGTTGCCAGATAGGCCAAGAGCTTTTTTCACGATGGCAAACATGGATGGACCACGTTTCTTCAGCCCCACAACTTCCAGCTTCAAACCAGAACGCCACACATACAGCCGAACATTTTCTACGTTCTGTCGCCCCGCAATGATCGTGCCACCGTCAAACTTTTCCATGATCGTCTCCCTTTGATGTTTTGTTAATCACACTCCAGTAGTGTACAAATTAACTTTGTTCTTTCGGAGCTTTGTAATTCAAAAGTGTTTGGGGTATCCATCCCAATTCTTCCCGTGTGGATGGATCTTCAATCGTGCAAAGAGCCTCCCCAATAATATCCTGCAAACATTCAAGCTCATTGCGACCCACTCCAACGATGATATCCTCAACAAGCTGTTTGATGTACTCTGGGTCATTGGCAATCCTACCAGTATCGTAGGGAATAGCCGCACATTGGGCAGCCAACACAATCGTCCTGCCCAACATTTCATGTCCGTGGTCACGCATCATGTTTCTCCTAATGTACAACTAAACTAGCTTGATGTCCTCAATCTGCTCAAAGAGTTTAAACGGATCATTGTCATCAAAATCCTCTTGACACAGATCATCGTCATCCAATTGAGAACGTAAATCTTCCATGCCACGGGCAATGATGCCATCCACAATCTCACGAGCCTGACCATCGGTCACTTGTTCGTTATCGAACGTCACTTCAACTTGGAAAGTGTATTTCATCCCAAAAGCTCCTTAGCTTGTGCCTCAGTGTCAAGATAATCAATAAGGCTATCGAGTTGCATTTCAACCCATGCCACAACCGCACACTTGGCAATCTGCAAGAAATTACGCTCTGCCGCAATCTCAACCCAATCCACATCATCAGGATCGCCATTGAAACCACGACGAGTTTCGGTTCGACTGTTCATAATCCCTCAATGTACAACTAAACTACCACACTTGAAACATAGCCGCCTGCCAAGTTGCGACGACTTCATTGGTAGACTGACGAATCAAGATAGCCTTATTCGGATAAGGAATATATCCTAAGCTCTTGGAGATATGCTCATTGGCACCACCAAGCTCCAATGACTTGCCATATTGCATGACGTATTCCTCAAGCCGTTTCTGCGTAGCTTTGCCACGCCAGATCAGACTTGTGCCATCAATCCGCAAACGATAGGTCGGAGTAGTCGAACGTCCCATGATTTCTCCCTTATTGAATTGTTGTTACACTCTCCCAATGTACAACTAAACTACTCAGGATTCGCTAGGCAGATAGATCACATATAGCCGTTCGTTCAGCGGTCCCACCCACAACTTGATTTCATCCAAGGAAAAATCCGTATAAGGAATTTTCTGGGTAATCGTGGGCTTCACCCCTGAATCAATCTGACACGTCAACAATGCCGAACCATCAGCATTCTTCTTCAACGTCCAGAATTGAATCTCACGCAACTGTTCGATCTTCAAGCACTTCGGCTGATGAGAAGCAATTGCATCCATCAACCACCAAGCACTATTGTTGCCCTCGCCGCCACGTTCGGCAACGTATTTGGCACCCTCACTCAGAACCATGCGGGGGAACAACAAAGGTTGCCATCGCAAATAACCCTCAGTCCCCGTAAACTGTCGCAAATTAGATTGAGTCAGCATTCTATTCTCCCGTTGAATGTTGTTGTTACACTCTCCCAAATGTACAACTAAACTAGGCGGCTTGCCATTCGTGATAGCTTGTCCAATTCCCATTCATATAGCTGAATTGCCCTTCACGGAACTTAAGTTCCCAATCAGTCCCGTCAGCTTGACCACGGTACGAGTCATAGGCAATGTTCGCTGCCATGTTGCCCTCGATGCCCAACATCTTGAGCAACTCACACAGCCCGCTCGGACCTTCACCACCATAACCCCAACACAAACCACTGAAACGACAAGAACCATTCTCCCCCACCACCAACACGTATTCATGCTGAACAGGTTGATTGCTGTTGTTCTTGCGGCATGAAGTGAAACGATAACCCTTCACTCGCTTGATCTTACCCAGAACACCTACACGATTGAAATTCTTGCGAGCGTTCCAAGTCGTATGACCTTCACAACGATAGCGATACATGATTGGCTCCCTGAATGATTGAATTACCGATGCCAACATAATGTACAAATTAACTTCCAAAAAAAGAGGCTCAACCCCAACCGAATCGGGAGAATTCGGTTGGGGGAGCCATCCTGGGGAGACTCACACAATCTGACTATACATGGCCAACAACTCTTGGGGAGACTGTTTCCAAGTTCTTTGGAAACCAATCATCTTCTGGCCGATCTCACTCTCCAGTGTTTTCACCCGATCAGGTTCAAGCAAACTGGAAAAAGGCTGATGGCCAATCCCAACCAAGGGCTCAACATCCCTACGACGAAAGGAACCACCCCAACCAAACACCCGATCAACATACCGATCACCATTGAACCCACGCCATTCCACCGTGCAAGTCGCTTGGCGAACCTTGGTCACAACGTAGTGAGCAGCACCATCACCAACACTCATAGAGAATTGATGACCGGGCTTCAATTTCGCATAACCCAAACGATCTGCCAATATTTCATGCAAATCCTGCATGAGACATACGTATTGATCGTATTCCCCACCATAAGCCAAAGGAATATCAACCAACGTCGATTCTTCCACCACTATCCGCTTGGGATAAATAGCATGCTCAACAAGCACCTGCCCCTTTGGCAACTTTTTAGCCTCTGGACAGTAAGAGTCAACCACGCCGTAAGTCGTCGAACCCAAACCCTTGTCATGATATCGTACCCGATAGTGCCGATCCATTCGTTCTCCCCTTTGTGAAAAGTTTAGTGACAGCACCCCAATGTACAACTAAACTTCATAGAAGTAACGATCTCGTCTATCCATTGCAGTATATTCCTGCAACTGCTCCTCAGATAACTCCTTGAATCCAAAGCTGGCAACCAAATGATGACCGTTGTATTCGATCACATCTCCTTTGCTCACACTAGGACATCTCTGCGGCTGAAAGTCGTTTTGTCCATATCGGAAAACCTCATCCAATACGCTCTCAGACTCAACAGGAACCTCAACCTCTCGCACCTGACCAGGATCGCCAAATGCAAGCATCAGAACTTTGACTTTCATTGTCGGCACAGTAAATGGTTTCATGTATCCTCCAGTGTACAACTTAACTACCACATGCTGGACATATTCAAATCATGCTCATCATCTTCGTCATCTTCGTCATCTTCGTCATCTTCATCTTCATCAAGGAATTCATCCTCATCGGCTTCGTCATACTGTTTTTCTTTGCCGACAATGATGAATTGTTCCATCAACTGATCTTCAATGTCACACAACATGCTATCGGTCTGGGCGTCGATGCTGGTGTAATAATATACACCATCCTCAATCGCATCCAAATCAAGTCCCTCATAGATCTCTTTTAGCCGATCTTTAGTGACCTTGATATTGTGAGCGGATAGAACCGTCATCACATCATCCTCAGTAGTCTGCCATCCCATGCTCATAACATTCTCCCAAATGTACAACTAAACTTTGTCAACCTTGATATACGGCATACCGATTGCTGCCGCTGCATACAACATCGCCAACGCCGCCGAATTGCTTTTCTTTGGCTTGGCATTTTCCCGCTGTTCTTTAGTAGTCGGGCAATTAGCACACAACCACATACGATGCAAACGAGCTTCACATTCACGATTGCATTTAGAGCAACGGGGCTTAAGTGGTCTGCCACCCATCGGATAGTCGGGTAGCTTGATCCATTCCCCGCCAGCAATTTTCATTTTATTCGGCTTCATATCCAACCTAATGTACAAATAAACTTTATAAGTCATAAAACAAAGTCAGGGAGCCTAGCGATTGCTTCGGCTCCCTGTTACAAGCTTTCACTTACTTTGGCCCTATTTGCCTTGACTGTACCGGCAGGACAATGCCTTAGTGGTCTTACGATGACCAGCGGATTATTGACCCAAGTTCTAGGGGGGCTTTACGTAATCCCATACGGCAAGCTTTTATCGTCATCGCTCAGACTAGTTATTGTTGTCGGACAAGTAACAAAACCGGGTTGCTCCTATTCAATATCCATGAAATACGAAATAGGACACCAACTCCAGTGAATCGAAATCCCTCTGACCGCTCAGGTCATTACGGGCTTGTCGCTCGATTAAACGGATGTTGCTCCCTCCCCATAGCTTGTGGCACAGGTTTGGGACACCGACATCAAATGGACCCTAAGCGTAAGGGTCAGCCGACAATTGTTTCAACACCCACCAATGTACAACTTAACTATCCAAGATGAACCCATGCTTGATGAGCCACATCACTAATCTCTTTCAGTTTAACACCGGCTGGAGTCAATGCCTCCATGCCGCCAATCTCCCAGTATTCCCCATTCTCAATTTCATCATACATATCGCCGCTATCAGCATCGTAATAGCCGAGATAAATCTGCAACTTGCTGTCCCCCACCTTGGTCTTTTCGGTAAACGCCTTAGCTAAAGCAGTAATCGCTTCGTCGATAACTCCTGTGATAACCTCACCATTAGTAATGGCTTGTGTATATCGAGCAAGAGTATATGGCCCATCTTCATCAGATTCGATCAACTCCAACGCAGCTTCAACCGCCGCAAACTCATCAGGACATATCTTTTTGAGATCCGCAGATGTCAAAATCCAACCGTGCGTAGCAGCATAACCCATTCCCATACTTTGTTTCTCCCTTTGTTTTACATCTCCCGAATGTACAACTAAACATCATCAGGTTCCAACGTATCTTCTCGTACCCAACCATTGTCCTCCAACACAAGCTTAGTTTGATTCTGCTCCCGTAGAATCTCGACCACCACTACCACATAAGCTTGAGATCGTTCCATTAGAAAACGATTGTTTTTAACCACAAACCACTGATTCTCCACAACCACATCATCATCCTTCTGGGGGACAACAGGAACGGTCATCGTCTTAGTCATTACATAACTACCCTGCAACGTCACCCGAAACACTACGCTAATCATCAGTCTCCCCTTTGTATTTGTAGACCCTATTTTTTAGTCTTTGTGGCCTACCCACCAATGACCATGAATTACGCAGCCGCCGACTCGGGCTTGCTGTGCTTCACCGTAATGTTCAAGCCGACCTGACATTCAGCAATGCCATCCTTCAGCTTGATAGCAACAGGCCCCTGAAAGCCAAACCCAAAGCTTCCAGTCGAAAACTCCTTCGGATTCACAACGCCAATCAACACTCCTCCAACATGAACCTCCAAGGCACCAGTCTCCAGCACTTGAGCCAATGTGCAACTCGGACGCTTCGCAGCCTTTTCCTTACCAGCCATTCAATTCTCCCTTAGTTAAACTCGTTCAGAACAAACCACCAATGTACAACTAAACTACCACGGCAACTTCCCAGTAAAAAACGGCGTGCCACTTATCACACAAAGGACAATTCTCCATATGATAACGACACCAGCAATTGCAACCAAGAAAGGAAAGATCGCAATAACCACTGATACCACTAAGGCAATCAGGCACAGCACACCAAGAACTGCACCACCCATAATTAAAGCGTCTTTCATACTTTCTCCTGATTTCTCTCCAGTTTTTCCAGCATTAGATTCCCAACAGTTTCACTAACTGTTTTGTTTTGTGCCCAATTGCGATGAATAACATGAATGTTATCCAGCACCAACTTAATCCCCAGAAAACCAGAAACCTTTTCGCAGTATTTAAAGAAACTCATTGTTTTCTCCTAGTGACCCCGGTGAGACTTGAACTCACGACCCACGGATTAATTCATGCTGTTTCAACAGCGGAAGTCCGTTGCTCTACCAACTGAGCTACGAGGTCAGTGTACAACTAAACTAGCAGCCCTTAGCGTAATCAAGCTCTCCAGCTTCGACCTTGCGATTAAACTCTTTATCTTGAGCAGCAGACAATCCTTGCTCCAGAAACCGAATATAAGCCGCCTGCAACTTCACTTGCTCTCGCAATTGTTCAATCTGCTTTTTTGAAATCGGATCAATCTTCATCCCACACCTCCAATCGTGCCGCCAATTCTTCTCGAACCCTCTCCAAGATAGCATTATACAACGGTTTGCCAACTTCGGTATTTTCATTCAACCATTTTACCGTCTGAGTGAAAAACCATTGCTCTTGGCACATATGCCTTTGGATAGATGTATCCCCGAACCAAACAGCTTTAATATCAGCCCGCTCAATCTCCGTAATCTCCATCTCCTCTGGATCGCCTGGATACCCAGGATCGCCATTGCGAAGATACATAACGTCGGGAGTCTGTGGGTTATATCCCCAAGAAAAAGAAAAGTCAATTGCAGTTATCGGACCATCTTCCGGCTCAAAAGTCCAATCCATCGTGCCAGTGTATTTCATGTTTAGTCTCCTTGATCCAACAATGTACAACTAAACTTCTCAATACCTCTTTGTTAAAAAATGCTCAATGAATCCCAAATGACTCGGCTTGATATTCTCCAAATAGCTTGCCACAAAGAATGAAGCACAAGCCACCCAAATCATCATTTCAAGAAACTCAACACGACGATCTACAACTCCCATCGCCATATTGGTTAAAATCACACCAAAACCAAACACACCCCACCAAATCAACGCCTTGCCAACTTTCCAATTCATATTTCAAATCTTTCCCGTAATTCCTTGACTACAGTTCGATCCAATGCCGCATTGACCTTGGCTTCGTGATCTTCATCCTCTCTATTACAGATGAAGTCAAAAATCACTAAGAAAAACTTTTTCTTTAGTGGTCATTAGTCCCACCAAATCCGAGTCACATCCCCCTCAACATGCCATTCGTCAGCCAGCATATCAGGAATCTCTTTCAACGCCTTTTGCACATAAATGCAAACGGAGTATTCCCGAGCAATCTCAACCTGACAATCAGCCGGAAGCAAATCCAGCAAATTAGCCTCAAACGCATTGTACCCCTCAGGGATACATCGCTGCAAAATGATCTTGGCAGCATCACGAGGCACAGCCCGAGCAGCACGCCACATCAACTTGCGAGTGCGATAAGCATGATCCTCACCCATAATATCAGGGCGACAATCCGCATAAGTCGAAGCAACCGCAAACAACACATCCGTATACTCTTCGTTTACATCAATCGTTTTCATTTTTGTTCTCCCTTATGACTCCCCAATGTACAACTAAACTAATACCCGAAACGACGCTCAGCCGCACATTCGGCCTCATACTCCCGATCCCATTGCTCTTGAGCGTGCCACAAAGCCAATTGTTCTGGATTGGCACGAGCCTCATCCACAACAGCCACCGTAGTTCGACCACCACACTCATAACAAGCTACGTCATACACACCGCTGAAATAATCTTGGAGAAAATCTGGATCTTCCGCAAAATCCTCAGCAGATAACCCATGACTGTCAATAGATGGATTGGTATGCTTCCCACGACCTTGACAAGTCGGACATGCCTCATACTTCAAAGGAAATTCGACAAGAACCTCATCCTCATCGTCTGAAGTAACCCAACCAACTAACTGGTTGCCTTGGACTTCCAATCGCTTAGTTCTACGCCCAGCCCGCACCCGATGATCGTTGTCATAGCTCATGATTTTCTCCTTGTTTGATTTGAGACAATCACACAATGTACAACTAAACTTCTAGCAAGACATCAGGACGGTTAGACTTAAGCCAACCCAAAACCGATAACTCATCAATCTCAACCTCAAATCCCTCGCCTTTACGCTGGCAGTAATCAATAAGGAATTTGATATTCTCGGTTTCTTCGGTCATAGGACCATTACTGGCCTCAATTGCCACTTGATCGGCTTCAATGCAACTACACCAGCCCTCAGCATACAACCGATGCAAATCCTCTAAGCTGGCCTCTTTGAACCAAGGTGTGCCGTCAAATTCATATTCAAACACATAATCGTCAGAATGAATCTTGGCTTTAATCATTTGCCATACCGCCTTTCCAATACCTCAAATGCCGCACCGTATTTCTTAAACACAACAGGATCGCCACCCTTATCAGGATGATGCTTCACAGCCAACTCCCGCCATCTAGCAGATACATCCGCCCACGTCGCATCAGCTTTCAAACCAAACAATACCAGAGGATCATCCTCCCCCAATACCTCAAGGGCCTGCTCAAATCCAAGCCGAGCATAAAAAGCATTCATCCACTCTTGACGATTCCCAAACCCATTAGAAGTATCATACTTCTTATAGCCATCCAAGAATCCACGTTTCTTCTTTTTGGTTTCCATGAATGCTCCAATGTACAACTTAACTAGCCATCCAGAACTTGAACGCCAATTGACCAACAATAATTCCAAGCAATATGGATAGGTATTGAACCAACTGATTCCACCACCGGCGTTTCTTATGTCGTTCCATTGCCTGCACAAGAAGCTCTAGCTTCTCTCTGTTTTCTCGAATCGCTCTAAGCAGTTCTTCATTAGTCATATTGGCCCCCTATCCAAAAAAATAAAACAGTATCCCCATAGGGGTCAGGATGCATATTGCCATCGCCAACATGAATTGAAGATTCAAATCTTGTGGATCAGCATCCAGATTGAAAATCTTATTTAAGATTGACTTCATAAGGAACTTCCCCAGTAGGCAAACCCACTGTTTTCAAATGCTTGCAAGATCGTCGAATCTTCCATGCCGGGCAGGAACATCCCCAGTGCCGATGGTTAATGTGCTGGGCGATAATATAAATCCGATCAGATGTCTCAGATCGAATCTCAAAACGATTCGTCCAATCTCGATTGTCTGGCAATGACACCGCACCCCGTGGCTTATACAACGTCGGAATGTTTTGAACTTTAATGCTCATGGTATACCTCCAATGTACAACTAAACTAACCAAGATAAGGCAACACCCACCAGCTATTCTCCCCGATCTTTTCTTGAACCATCCTGTAACCATCCCAACCCACCGACTTAAATCGGTTCAATGCCACGCCACAAAATTCTAACACCTTTTCAATGTCAGTAAATTCGGCTGTCTCAGCCGTTTCAAGATTGGCGACTTGATAAGTAAGATCACTAGTCACCCAAAGTTTCAAGAAGTAGTTGCTCATCCTGCCCTCCAATGTACAACTAAACTTTGTTCTTAGTGCGAAGTGCCTCAGCAGTCTCCCCAACAGTTTTGTTCTGCGCCCAGTTGCGATGGATAACATGAATGTTGTCCAGCACCAACTTAATCCCCAGAAAACCAGAAACCTTTTCGCAATATGTAAAGAAACTCATTGTTTTCTCCTAAGTGACCCCGGTGAGACTTGAACTCACGACCCACGGATTAAAAGTCCGTTGCTCTACCGACTGAGCTACGAGGTCAAACGCCTAATGTACAACTAAACTAGGCGTCGTAACCAAAACCATTGGCGATCAAGACTTCCG